>RHMF01003625.1_pt1 | contig 10966 bp, 10 predicted proteins | sample 5365151 | NCBI WGS metagenome assembly RHMF01 (sample SAMN10266501, study PRJNA497801) | feces metagenome | isolation source: feces | host: Bos taurus | place: China: Prairie of Fairy Mountain | collected 2017-08-14 | reverse complement strand
CACCTTCGCCTACCGTCTCGGCATACAGACCAAGCTCGCGGGCGAGATACCCTACTACTTCATCAACAACCTCAACACCCTCTTCTTCCGCAAGGTATATACCGAGGGCCTTGGCGGTAATGCCTCGGTGCGTGGTATCAACCGCAACGGTGTCATCGGCAACGGCATGGCATGGCTCAACACAGAGTTCCGCTGGCGCATCGTCAACTTCCGCTTCATCAACCAGAACTTCCACATTGCCCTGAACCCCTTCTTCGACATGGGTCAGGTAATCCAGCCCTACCGCCTCGAAGAGCAGAAGAAGGCCTACGAATACACGTTGGTAGATGGCGGTGTCAATGGCCCCGACTATTTCTACTCAGGCAACGAAGAGCGCCTGCACGCCACCGCAGGATGTGGCTTGAAGATAGTGATGAACCGCAACTTCGTCATCTCCTTCGAGATGGCCCGCGCCCTCGATAGCCGCGATGGCCAGAAGCTATGGAACAACATCGGCTTCAACTACCTCTTCTAACCCCGCGAAGGATACGAGTCATAAAGAAAGAGAACTCCTTCTCAGGCCATCCGAGAGGGAGTTCTCTGTTTACTACCACCTATTTCCCTATTGTGCTCGCAACATTTACGCAAAACTTACGCAAAAGTATTGCGTATTTCACATGCTTGTTTTAAGCTACATCAGCAACTTCAACTTCTCTTCAATAATCCTCCGATACGCTTCCTTCATCGTATCGGGGAGGAATGAAGAATCTATAAACGCGTACCACTTGCTTTCGGCTCGCAGGAATCTCTTGAAGATATTCTCTATCACCTTCTGCTCCAAGCCCGATGCTTGCATGGCCGCGATGAAGTCGGCCTTCCCGATCCGTCTTTTCTTCCCATTGAGGGTCAGTGCCAGCTCTTCGGTATCTTCGGGCATTACCAACGCTGTAGACAGCATATCGTATGCAGGCGTCAATACATAGTTGCCTTTCGTTTGGCTATACAGCGAGAAGTTTTTCAAGTGCATATCGGCGTTGCCCGTAACCCACGAGAATACCACCTGCTCCCAATAGTTCACCAGGTCCAGTTTGGGGACAGACGAATATCGTTGTATGGCCTTGGCTACCTGCTCATACGAACCCTTATACTTATACTCAGTCAGCCGTTCGGTCAGCTGACACATATCCTCCATGGGTAACTTCTCGCCTCGGCTTGTACGGTCGATGCGACGAGTAATGTAGCACAGTTCACCATCGGCAAAGCGTATGAGGCTGTGGGGAACCACCTTCATCTTTGCCAACTCGGCAAGATGCATGGTCAGGTCCTCCACCTCGGGCAGGCAGTCAAACCGGTCGGTCTGCGGCTTCAAGATAAATCGTCCCCACAGGCCAACGATGGTGAAGCGGCCAGCTCCGCCCCGTTCCCCTCTGTTGATATCCAGCGAAAGCTTGGCTTGAACGCCCGTGAGCGTTGTCTGGCTACGTATCACCTGCCTGGCAAGGTCCGACAGATTCTCGCGTGTGTATGGTAGTTCGGGCACATCGTGCGTGCCGAACATCTTCTTTGAACAGGCCTTATGGAAGTCTTTCTCCTCCTCGCCCAACTCCTTGTAGCAATAAAGACACCTTGCCATACTCCTACTCCTCATCCTTTATTATGGGTTCTACACCTACCGCACCTATACAATCCTTACAGCAAGCCAGCAGCAACGCCATTCGGTCGCGCACATCAATCTTCCAGTTCTTGCCAGCGATGTCAAGCAGCCAACCCTCGGGTATCAAGCCATCGAAGAAGGGGAACAACACCTTGTCGTGATAGGGCTCATGGCGCAAGGGCAGCGTAAGGCTCACCGCCTCGGCATCTGCCGAATCAAGATAGTCGGCATCATACACAAAGGTATAGCCCATCGCATCTTCCGTCAACGTGCCGGCTCTTCTTCCCCGGCACCATACTGCAGCCTGCTTCATCATTCGTCAGATTTATTCATGGGTACTGCCCCAACCTCAGCGCCAAAGAGGTTGAGTATCTGATTCACCTTGTCGAGGCGCAAGGTCTGCTTCCCTTGCTCCAACTCACGCACAAAGCGCAAGCCTACGCCCGACTTCTCTGACAATTCCATTTGCGTCAGGTTATACTGCCTACGCATAGCCTTCACATATTTTGACAGTGTGGTCTGCTCCATGGTTCAATGGTTTTATACCCTTTCGGGGGCAAAGATAGTGAAATTATTCTATTTTACACCTTTTCGGGTATAAAATTTATATCATCAAGTCGAAATATACCCTTTGGGGTGTAAATCTGCATGCAGGTGGATATACTTTTGCGTAAACTTTTGCGCTTCGGTGTCTCATTTCGCGGTACAAGTGGCAAAAAGTTTTCCACCGTCTGCACCCCCGATTGTGGATAACTTTTCGTGCCTCCCGCGCAAGCGACTGACGCACATATACGCTACAAAAAATCAAATTCCGCGATATGTTATGAAACATGTTTGCCCTCATTTTCGCTTATTTGTTTTGCGTCTTGATAAGGAATGGGAACCTTTGCATTCGTTCATCATTAATCGTTAATCGTTATAATATATGAAAAAACATCTACTACTGCTTTTCGCGGCCCTGCTGCCCCTCGTGGCCAGTGCCGAGAAAGTCGAGATCGACGGCATCTGGTACAACCTTATATCCAAGACCAAGCAGGCCGAGGTAACCTTCAAGGGAGACTCATACAATAGTTACTATGATGAATACTCCGGTTCCATCACCATCCCCGGGACTTCTGCGTCTCATTTTCGAATTTCTTGGCCAGAAGTCCATTATGGGGCAATTATACAACAACAAGGTTAGACTCGTACCTGTTTCTGCCTGTCATAGACAATGGTACCTGATAATAAATTAGCAAACCCTAATTATTTTAAGAATAGCTTCTTATATTGTTCTCCTTCCTTACAAATCACTACTCCAGACGCTGGTAATGTATGCAGCCGAATACCGGAAAGAGAGTAAAAACCATCAAGAGAAGGTGCAATGTTCAGTGCATGAATGCCTGTGTTTGTGTCGAGTCGGTACAACCGTACATTGTCAACCTGAAAACCTCCCAACCCGGTATTCTCACCTTGTGGACAGTCAAAGCCGATTGTTAAAAAGCTGCTTTCCGATAATGAAAATTTAAGGCTGAGAGTCCTCCAGTTGATGCTATTCTCAAAATCGATGCTGTTTATGTAAACGGAGCCGTCGGCGTTGTAGGGTTCAGAAAATATTGTAGTTTCGTTTATTACCTCTTTCCCTATTGTTGCAAACAGGCGTTGCTTGCCCGTGATGGCCGCATTATTTACGCAGCGGAGGTCTCCCTTTAGTAAGTAGCGACCAGGAGGTAGCAGCTTGGGAAGCGACTGATATAGACGGACAGAGATATAATTGTTGTCATACCAAATGTGCCAGTCGTAAGTTCCTTCTGTAGGATTGACATTACGCTGGTCGCTGGTACTCATGCTGCCATAGTTGCCGTTAGTGTCGGGAAAATCAAGTGTCCAGTTGGTGGGTGCCCAAGGCACCACACCAGTATTGCGTTTCTCGAAGCCATGATTCAGGACGTTCTCTTCGGTGATATCTGTTCCATCTTCCTCCGGAGTGTCATCGTCCTCGTCGACGCTATCCACTAGGTTGCTGGCATTCATCTTGAACTCATAATTCCCGCTGCCCAGTGTGAAACTCACCAGAGTGTCGGCATACACCACATCGCCGACTGAGGCAATGGCACTGATTTCCTGATTCCCTTCATAAAGTTTTTCTCCTTTGACTATCGGTAGGTAAACAAAGGCCTTTGCACCAGCGGGAACCGTGATGGAATAATCTGTTCTGGTCTTGCTCCGATTCCACGCCATGCGGATCTTGCCTCGAGGTGATTCCAGGCTGATGTCGGCACTGGCCATGTCGAGTGGTATCCAGGGACATATCCGAACCGTCTCATATGCCTCGCCGGTATTTGTGATACCTCCAAGTTGGCTGAAAAACCATTCTTCGATATGATCCATCATACAGTGGTTCTGGCTTAGCGACATATCCCAATACTCCAATGAAGTGGTGGCGCCTTGTTTCACCCAGTAGCCATAACTCGGATATGTGGTCTTGAGGGCCATTTTATAGACCACGTCGTTATATCCGTAGGCAGCGAGGGACATCAGAGTGGGACACAGACCTATCTCGCCAGTTTTTATGCTGTAGTTGCTGGCTTTCACCGCCTCGGCCAATCGATGGGCCACTTCAGCTTTGTACTCGTCGTCCACGAGACCATAATATAAGGGCATACCAAAGTTGGCCTGATTGCCGTACTCGTACACTCCATCCTTGAAGAATCGCTGGTTAAATGCGCTTTTCACGTTTGCAGCCGTCTGCAACCATTGTGAGGAATCAGTGTTATATCCCAGCGCCTGAGCCATTTCGGACATAGCTCTTAGGAGATTATAGTAAGAACAGGTGAGGGTGAAAGAACTACTCGTCATCTGAGTGACCCCGCTGGTTTCTTGTCCCCAGTCGGACAGAGGGCTATAGTCATTGCGGATAATGTAGTTGTCAGTCAGTGTGCCATAGTAGGTGATAAGACGTTTCATCTGATCGTAGTACTTCGTCATAAGGTTCATATCGCCATATTGCTTATATATGCGCCAGGGTATGGCGATGGCAGCGCCGCCCCAGTTCAAGTCGTCATCGTATGCTCTCATGAAATGAGGTACGGTGCTAGGGACGTAGCCGGAGGTTCCCTGTGAATCAAAAGCATCCATAATAATCTTTCCGTAAAGGGGCTTCATATCGAAGTTGTAGCATAGGGACTGGTACAATAGATTGGGCACCTCCAGCCATCCGAGTTTCTCTCTGTGGGGGCAGTCTGTTACAGTATTGTACAATTGACTCTGCATTCCGTTGAAGCAGATGCGGTGAATGTCATTGAGAAGCGTCTTGCTGGTCTCGAAACTTCCCACGACCTTCATGTCGCTGCGAATACGCATTGCGATGAAATCACTTGGCAGGGGGGCGCTGGGAAGACCGCTAATCTCCAAATAACGGAAACCATGGTACATGAATTCTGGTCCCCAGGTCTCGCCCTCATCTTTCCCCTTGAACGTGTAGGTGTCGAGTGTCTTATTGGTAATACCACTGGGCTCATACATATACTCAAACTTGCATGCATTGTCCGCTTGCAACTCGGAATCATAGATAGTGATGGTCGTACCAGCAGGTGCCTTTAAGGTGAAAGAGTATGTGCCGGCGAAGTTCTGCCCGAAGTCGACGAGATAATTGCCCGCCTTGTTCTGGACTACACTGACTGCAGGCCATGTTTCCACCACGCGCAGGGGCATATATTCGCGAGCGCGCATATCTCCTATTGGGTAAATGGAAGTGGAAACACTGGGAGCAGTAAAAGTGGGCTCCACGGTTTCGCATTTTTCCCATCCGCTCACGTCGTACCCCACGGAGTAGATTCCGTCCACCTCCATCCGGGCATCGTAGGCTTCACCGCCATACCAATTGCTGCCGATGGTGGGCGATTGGTGCGTTCCCCAACTGGAATCGGTGGTCACACAATCGGAAGTTCCGTCGGAGTAAGTAATGAAGAGCATGGCACGCAGGGACGTGGTTGCGGCGTTATTTGCCAACTCGATTTTCACAAAGCGGTCGCTCATACTACTCATATTGGCGATGCCTCCCGCCACCTGGGCAATCAGCGTGTTTCGCCCGTCTGCAATTAGGTCGGTGACGTCGTAGGTGCTGTAAAGCACGTGCTTGTCGTAGGCACTCTCGCCGGGCTCCAAGACGTTCTGGCTCACCTTCTTGCCGTTGAGGCGCATGGTGAAAACGCCCAGCGCGGAAGCATAAAGACGTGCACTCATCACCTCCTTGTCTTCCTCGACCGTAAAGTTGCAGCCCAAATAGGGGACGTTGGTGTTATTCTCGTAGCTTGGAGCTTCGGCGTTTTTGGCCTCGTAGAGTACAACATAGTCCTTTCCGGTGATGCCCGTCTCTATGGTGTAGCTGCTGGGGAAGTTGGCAACCTTTTCGGCATCGCCCACGGCATGTGTGTCCTGCCGTGGGAATAGCACGATGCGAGTGATGTCTTGCTCCTCGCCAAGATCTGCAACAATGGTAGTCGTCGTACTGTTCGCAGTAGTTGTGAAGCCATTGGTGCTGCCTCCGGCAATGATGCCATCGTTAATGTAGTTGACGCTCCATCCGAAGTTGGTCAGTTCCCAAGCATTGGTGGCGGTGAATTTAGCAGACCGAGCCACATTCTCTCCTTTTTTATTATAAATCTCGACCTCTGCAATCTGAACGAAACTATAGTTGGGGTCTGTGGCGGCACGGGGACCAGTAGCTTTGACTTTCAGCCGCACGTAGCGTGAATGGACAGCCTCATCAGTAGGATAGATGGTCACCATAGCCCTGTAGGGCGATGTCTTGGAAGCTATCCATTGTGCCTTGTTCCATTCCGATTGGGTGAGGATACCAGTCTCGAATGTGCTTTTGCCCTGTTCGGAGGCATTGCCGTCCTGATCGTAAACAGTGACAGTCCATAGGTATTGAGTTCGGCTTTGCAAGGGGGTGCCCTCGTAGGGGATACCGGTCTGGCGACTACTTGCAACTTTGCCACTGTTCCATACTATGGTTCCATTGGCTTCGCTGACGCAGATTTCGTAGGCACTCTGTTGAACACCCCGTTCCGTTGATACTATTTCCCAACTGAAATCGGGTGTACTCTCTATACCGATAGGGCTTTCCAATCCTATCGTACGCAGACGGGTCACTTCGTTTGAACTAAACGTTGGAAGCGACATCACTGACAAGATGAATAATAATTTGAATCGCATAGTCATATTTTTTTCACTGTTGTCTCTTAAAAATATTTAAATTCGATATGAATGCCCTTTATGCACAGCACTTTCGGAAGACGGATTCCTGTCCGAACCTTGAAATGCGTACCTTTGCATCCGATTCAAAATCTGAGCAGATATGTACATTGGAGCATACGTTTTCACACAAATCACCCGCTTCCTCCCGCAGAGGCAGTTCAGGGGCATTGTCGCCAAGTACGAAGAAATGACCAAAGGCTGGGCCATGTCTCATTGGAACCACTTGCTGGTCCTCATGTTTGGCCAGCTTACAGGTTGTGCGATCTTTCAGCGTCTTCACCAAACGATCGTTCGCATAGAGCTTGTAGGTTGTGTTCATCGGAACGTCAGTGCTGCGCATCCGCCAACTCACAAATACCTTTTTTTTGTCAATGGACTTGCAGGCCCACAGCCCGCGGCTTTTTTGGCTTTTTTCCTGTGCCATGATGGCCATTGCCATCGTCACCACAGCCAGACACAGCATGAATCTTTGTTTCATTTGTTCGTTCGATTATGTAATTTGACGCTGCAAAGGAACGAAAAAATGAGGTTTTCCACTTTCAATAAATGCCAAAAGTCTGTCATTTTTTGCCAATTGGCTATTTCTTACCTCGCAGAACCCTGTATTCGGTAGGCGAAAGTCCTGTCTGCTTCTTGAACTGTGCAGAGAAATAAGAAGGTGAGTCGAAGTCGAGGGCGCAGGCAATCTCCTTGAGTGACATAGTAGAAGTGAGCAGTAATTGTTCTGCCTGGTGGATGCGCTGTGTCTGAAGGAATCTCGAAGGCGAACAGCCTTTTTGCAGGCTGAACTCACGACGGAAAAGAGAGTAACTCATGCCAACCTCTCTCGCAAGATTGCCCATAGGCATACGGAAGTCAGGCTTTGCCATCATCAGACAGGCTTGTTCAATGTTTTCTGTATAATTGCTCTGACTAACAATCTGAGCCTCGCTGATACTGCCCAGCAGGGCAATGATGTAGTTGGTCAAACCGCTTAGTACATGGTGGGACATGCGCTGGCCGTTATCTGCCACCTGAACGGCTTTCTGGAACAGGGTCAACACCTCATGGTTGATGCCAATGTCAAACACAGGGTTCTCGAGGCTGCAATTACTGTCGGCAAGCCATTGCTCCACATCGTCGTTGCGTATGCCAATCCAATAGTGACTCCAACCTGTTTCTTCGTTGGGATAATAAGTGTGCCACTCATTCGGAAACAATACGAAAATCATGCCTCGCTCAATATGGAATATCCCTCCAGTGCGTGTTTCGAGCGTTCCTTCACCTTTGGTTACATACACTAATTGATACTCCTTCAGTGTGCGCCCTTTTTCTGGTACAAAGTAATAACCTGCTTGATGAAGACGACTTGGATAGGCCGTATGTGCAGGAAACTCCTCATATCCTACACAGGTAATCGGCTGTCCCTTTTCCGCTTCCAATATATTGGCGAAATATTTGATAGTATGGCTCATATATCTATCATATTATGAGGTAATAATAATGCTCGGACAGGAAAGATGTCTGTTATAATAAAGATGACACTATTATTGTTCTAAAGTGTTCTTGTAGGCTCCTCATCTGTTTCATTAATTCTCCAAATTCCACAGGTTGCCCATAAATGAAACTCTCTTTCATTTCGTTGTAGTCAGTTTCGTAAGCGGACATCAGTTCCTCACTTGGCACAATCTGAATATTGGCAGGTAGCTCCTTGTCGTAATCCACATAACCAACATGATAGAACTTGCGACGATGTTCCACAATCTCATGATAGAGCGCCCAATCATTAAGAGCTATTTCTGCGTATGGGGTATTCATCAGTTTCTCCAAGTCGTAGAAGTGACGTGTCATTCTATGTGTCCTCGGTTCGTCTTTCTGGAACTCCTCGCACAAAAGAAATGCCTTTTCCAAGAAAGTCCTGGCGGGGCTAACGGTACGAATTGTTTGAACAAGATCGGAATCAACATCTTCATCCTTATACGCTTGCTCTATAAGTGATGAAATTCTTCTCATCTCGTAAGGCTCAGACATCGACAATACACTGATCTCTACTTTTACCGTCGGGATAGCGTATGCCGCTTGGCTATTGTAGAGTGAAGGGTATTGCACGTAAAGCACAGAAGGGTCTTTGTCGTGTGGCACCTTTCTTGGCTCGCCATTTTCATTGGTTATGTCATTGTCTGTTAGAACTGTTACTTCAAGACCCATATCAGCCAGTTTTGTCGTCAACTCGTCCTTGAACTCTCCAAAAAGAAAGTCTTGTCCTTTCTCTCGAAGATTATGTATTTGCGTATTACTGGTACAGCTTGCACAAGGGAGTTTCTTGACGTTCAGAAAATAGTCACGGCTCAAAGCCAGATCTATATCTTCACTGAATCGGTTGATGATATCCCAGCCTTTACTCAGACTTGTGCCACCTTTGAATAACAGATACTCAGATACGCTGGTGTGAAATAGCGCATACAATACTGCTGTTACCCACCAGTCCTTCTCGGCAGCAGCTTCATCAATCTGCCGTGCCTCAACTACACCTTGTATCATCGCCTTTCGCTCTTCAAGCGAGAAATCAATCCATTTGCTCATTGCATTATTCCTTTCTTTATAATTTGCCGCATCCATACGGGAGCCAACAACAAATCGTGCTCTATTGTCTCAGTTTCTGGCGTTTCTGTAAATAATTGTCCTATCCTTGTTTCATCCTCCAAAGTGATATTGTTCTCGCCAATGCAGCGTAATGCTTGCACCAATTCTGGCATCAGTCGCCCACGGAAAGCGAAATTCTTTGGCGCACCATGTTTTAAAGTCACTGTTCGGTTTCCCAATTTCAGTTTTCGCCCAGAACCTGTAGTCAGGAAAATGGTGTTCATAGGTACTTGCGTAGAGAATCCCAAACGATTAGCTGCCGTGGCTCCTGTCGGTATAACCTTTGCCTTATCACGCTTGGCAATCTCTGTCACCAATTCGTAAGCCGAAGGATATAGAATACCAAAACGTGTCTTGCGCGCCTTGACATACACTCCTTTGGCTATACGTGTAATCAGTCCTTCTTTCTCGAATATGGCGAGTAACTTTGTGACATACTCAACATCATACTGAGGAAAAGAAGAAACAAAGAATATCTCACCGAATTTACTGCGAGTAATCTTCTTTCTAATCTGCTGTACTACTGCATTCTCCATCGAATATTTATATTAATTATGGTCGGAATGATTACAAATATTTCCGACCGCAAAGATACTTCTTTTCTTTCAATTGACAAGCCTTATCCAACAAAATTAAGTTATCTTTGCTGAAAAATGGTATTTTCTTGTATTTTGAATAGCATTTCCATGAGATTTTTTGTCGTATCGTTTCAGTATTCTGGTGTAATAACATTGTTTATTATCTAAAGAATGATCGCCAAGACACATTTTGCAAAATCATTGCACACCTATGTGCTTTTTGTGGTTTACAAAAGTTAAATGCGTTAAATTTGTATCTTTTCTAATCTCTATAGAATCCACGTCATCACTTTTCTACCGTTTAGATTGCAACTCGTTGATATAAAACGATTTGCAAATACTATGGTTGCAGCAGCCTCACCGCCATCAACATCCCCGAGGGCGTGACGAGCATTGAATGGTGTGCTTTCTATCGTTACACCAGCCTCACCGCCATTGTGCTGCCCAAGAGTGTAAAGAACGTAGGTGGTTATGCCTTTGGCAACTGCCCCGAGCTGACCGATGTGTACTGCCATGCCGAGACGGTGCCCTCGACCCAGAGAACTGCCTTCAATGGCTCATACATCGAATATGCCACCCTGCATGTGCCTGCCAGCGCCTTGGATAGCTACAGAGCCACTGCTCCATGGAGCAGCTTCGGCAACATCGTGGCGCTCACTGACGAGGATATGGGGATAGAACAATTGACAATGGACAATGCACGAATAACAATTTACGACCTCCACGGCTGCCGCGTAGCCACCCCCACCAAGGACGGCATATACATCGTGGACGGCAAGAAGGTGATGGTGAAGACAGGCATGTAACAGCCCTCTCCATCACTCACCATAGCATATCACGGGAGCTGCCCACTCGAGGGCGCTCCCGTGTGCTTTTATCTGGCTGGTAGCAT
>RHMF01001404.1_pt1 | contig 10966 bp, 10 predicted proteins | sample 5365151 | NCBI WGS metagenome assembly RHMF01 (sample SAMN10266501, study PRJNA497801) | feces metagenome | isolation source: feces | host: Bos taurus | place: China: Prairie of Fairy Mountain | collected 2017-08-14 | reverse complement strand
CCCGAAGCTATAGCAAGTTTCGAACCTGAGGTAGATGTAAAAAATGGTACAGCTAGTCGTCAAATTGTTTGTGAAGTCGAAAAAGTATATTTTTCGGAAGAAGAACAAGAAGAATATCTTGTAGAAGATATAAGAGATGCTAATGTAATTAAACCATTGTGTCAGAAACTTGCAGAGTTTAGAGGGCATATAATATTACCTGACGAAATAGCAGATTTATATACATCATGGAGAAAGGAATGGATTGATTTTGCTCGTCAATTAAATATTAAACCTATCGATGACTTGTCATTACGTGCTAGGGTATTGGCAAAACGTATAGCATTAACAAATCATTTAATTGAATGTGCCGAAAAAGGTTATACTTATAATTGTGGTGTATGGTGTAAGGGTTCTAAACCTTGTAAAGCTCCAAAAGTTAGTGAAGATACTAAGAGATTATTCTTATTTGTGGCTAATTTTGTAATGATTACACAAGTAATACGTCACGGACATATTTTGGAAAAAGGTTATAAGAATAAGAATACAATCACATACAATTCTTTCAAAGAAAGTAAAGCTAAAGGTGGTAATTTTGATTTATTGGATTCTACTTTTAGTCGTGATGATGTAAATGAATTGTATGATAACAAAAAAGATACTGTAAAAACATTGATATTTCGTTGGATAAAAAATGGTTGGATAGAACCGGTGGACGGTATAAAAGATGTTTATTATAAAAAATAGCAGGCTGTGTGGCTGTTAGCTTTAGTGCTATCAGCCATTAGCTGAGTTTATATCTGATTGAGTATATACAATAATATAATTATTGTTATGTTATAAGTATGTCGTTATTACGATTTTAATATATATAAGTTACTTAAACTCGGTGCTTTAACGGGCATCGAGTTTTTTTATGTACACACAATATTATATATATTATTACGTTAATGAAATACTTAGATATTTTTTTTTTCATTGAATTTTGTTTTATTGGCTCGGTGTTGTGAAACATCGGGCTTTTTTTATGGAATTACTGAATTATGGAACTACGGAACTACGGAATTACGGAACTATGGAATTATGGAATCACGGAATATCCCTCTATACCTTCTAAATCCGTTTAATGTAATCTAAGCAATGCGGCAGCCACTTGTTGTCTCGTAGACTCATTGTCTTGTTGTCTTGTTGTCTGCGAAGCTACAAGTAAACAGGTAAACAAGTAAACAGCTATGTTTTTTTTGTGGGGTTTTTGTTTAATAAACAGAAAAGTGTTGATATTTTAAGTGTATTGATATCTTTTTATAAGGGAAAAAGGTGTAATTTTGCACGCCGAAAGAGGTGTGTTTATACGGGGGTTCGATACACCTTTTTTAATTAATCAGAACCCTTTTTAATTGTTTAAAATTTAATAGAATATGAAGAAAGTATTTTTAGCATTGGTAGCAGTAGTAGCTATCGGCACAAGCACAACATTTGCACAAAAAGCTATCGGTTTGCGTTTTGGTGGTAATGGTACTATTTTGGGTGGTGAAGTTACTTATCAACAAGCTATGGGCTCAAATCGTTTAGAAGCTGATTTTGGTTATCGTGGTGGCGAAAATTTCTCGCATTTATCAGTAGCGGGTATTTATCAATGGAAAGGCACTATAGTAGGTAATTTCAATTGGTATGCAGGTCCGGGTGCTGCTGTAGGTTTGTATATGAGCGATGTTGCTAATGCAAGCGGTATTTCATTAGCTATCGGCGGACAAGGTGGTGTTGAATATGATTTCAGCGGACACGGTGTGCCTTTGAATATTTCGATAGATGCTCGTCCTATGTTTAACCTAGTACGTCCTTCTCATTATAATGGTTTGGATTGGGGTGCTTGCTTATCAATCCGTTACTTATTTTAGTAGATAATTGAACAAAAAATATAAAAGCATGTTCTCTGTTTTGAGGACATGCTTTTTTGTGTATATGTAAAAAAGTTTTATTTAAACTCCCAATATATCTCTTATCACTACCGATGCGCATACGCAACCAAATATCGGCGGCATATAAGAAATGCAACCTATGGTGGTGCGTTTGTTGGTAGATGGGTCTTCAATCATAGCATCTTCGGGTATTCGTTCGGAAGAGTATACTACTTTGAAACCTGTTTTTACACCCAGTCGGCTGAGGCGTTTTCGCACCAAATAAGCCAATGGGCACGTATGTGATTTTGATACATCCGACACTTGTACCAATGAGGGGTCGTATTTGCCTGCACTGCCCATCGAGCTGACTAATTTTAAGCCCATTTGCACGCAGTGGTATATTAAAAATACTTTCGGCGACAGTGTGTCGATGGCATCTACCACGTAGTCGTAATTTTTGTCTTTTAATATTTCTATCATTCTGTCGTCTCGAATAAATTCGGCTATTGTGGTTATGTTGCATTGTGGGTTAATGGAGTGTAGGCGTTCTTCAAAAACTTTTGCTTTCAGTTGTCCCACGGTATCGTTGGTGGCTATTATCTGTCTGTTGATGTTGGTAACGCTTACAGTATCGCCATCAACTATAGTAAGGTTGCCTATTCCTGCACGGCATAGTTGTTCGGCACAATAGCCGCCTACGCCACCCAGTCCCACCACTAATATATGTGCGTCTTTTAGTTTTTTTATGCCTTCGGTTTTTACGAGTAATTCGGTGCGTGTGTGCATATCAGTAATTAAATTTTATGTCCTATAATATTTTCAAAGTTCTGTTGTGTTATTTTTACTATTTCGTCCATTGTAGTGCCTCTTATTTCGCAAGCTGCTTTGTATATGTCGTTTATGGTAATATCTTTATCGTCGGTTTCCAATACAAACGATTGTTCCGATATTTGTGTCAATACCTTACGTGCATTGGAGTAGGGGGTTAATAATGCTGTTCCGAACGATAGTATAATTTCTTCGGCAATAAGCATTTTGGCAATGGATATATTATTGTTGAAACCATGTATTATCCATTTTTGTGTGGGTTTGTATTTCTTCTTCAGAAAAATTATTTCTTGAAATGCTCTTACACAATGTATAAGCAATGGTTTTGAATAATATTCCGATAATTTTATGTGTTTTTCAAATATTTGTTGTTGCAGAGCAATGGGAGTTGTATTGGCACGGCATCTGTCTATTTCACATTCGCCTACGTATAATACATTGCTGTTTGTAATCTTTTTTTTGATAAACGCCATCGCCGTAGGAATATTTTCCTCTGTAATATCCCAAGGATGTATGCCTATTGATATATATTCCTCTTCTTCGCTGTCATCGCCAACCGAAAAAGAATATACCGAAAGAGATTTATCCTTTGCAAGAGATTTTTCTCTTAATAGTTTGTTTTTATGTGTATGAAAGTCTATCAACATTATACAAATAACATACAGAAGCATAATTTATTGTTGAGCAGCAATTGTTTTTTTTGAGTAAGATATTTAAATTTATGTTCAATAATTCAAAAAAACTGAGTATATTTGCAAAACCAAATATATATGTATTTAAAGTGAATATTTTGATGAAAAAGAGTTTATTGATATTGTTATTTAGTATATTAAGCAGTGTGATGTATTCGCAAAAGATTATCGAATATCAATCGGGAATGGGTACAAGAGATGAACAAAAACCTGAAATATGGATTTTGTATGACAATGTTTTTGCCACCCACGAGGGTATGAATCTTTATGCAGATTCGGCACATTACAATACGAAACTCAATAATTTTACAGCATTTAATAATATAAAGATAGAACTTACCGATACCACCACCATTTATGGTGATAAATTGTTTTATAATGCAAATACTCGTGTGGTGGAAATTTGGGGCAAAGACGTGATTTTTATCGATGGTGCAACTCGTTTGGTTACAACACATCTTCTTTACGACAGAAATTCCAATATGGCTAATTATACTGCGGGAGGTGTGGCTACCAACAAACAAAATACATTGGTAAGTAAGAAAGGTTATTATTATTCAAATGCCAATGAGTTTTTTGTATATGATGATGTTGTATTAACTGACTCTTCGGCTGTTATAAAAACCGATACTATGCAATATAATACCAATACCAATATAGCGTTGTTTACGAGTTCCACTCATATAACTTCCGACAGTACTGTAATTTATAGCGAATATGGATGGTATAATACCGATAAAGGATTGGCGCATTCGAGCAAGGCTACATCGGTGGTTAGTGCCAATCAAAAACTGACTTGTGGTATTTTAGATTATGATGAAAATAAGAAAATAAGTATAGCTAAGCATAATGTGGTGGTACACGATAGTGTTAACAATATGATATGCAAGGGTGATTATGCCTATTCCAACGAAAAAAAGCATAAATTGTTTATAACCCAAACACCCACTGCAATACTTGTTGATGGTACAGATTCGTTGTATATGCATTCCGATACTATTTATGCCACGACTAATACAAGTAATGAGTTTGAAACAATAAAAGCTTATCATCATGTAAAGTTTTATCGCAAAGATATACAAGGCTCGTGCGATTCTGTGTTTTACAATGTTGCAGATTCGTTGATGACGATGTATTACACTCCTATAATGTGGAGCAACGAAAATCAATTCACTGCCGATACGATAATTATGAAGTTGGATTCGGACGGGATAAAACAAATATTTTTTAATGGCAATGCATTTATCTCGCAAAAGGTTGATAAAAACAAATTTAATCAGATAAATGGAAAAACGGCTATTGTTTACCTTGATGGTAAAAAGCCGTTGTATAGCGATATTATAGGCAATGCACAGTCGGTATATTATCTTACCGAAAAACAAGATGATGGACAAGATGCTCTTTTGGGAGTAAATGTAGGTATAGGTTCCGGAATAAGAATATATTATGATAAAAACCGTGAGCCCAGCAGAATTGTTACATATACCAGTCCTGATATGATTACTTATCCGATAAAAGATTTGCCCGAAGAAAAGAAATTTTTAAAAGGATTTAAGTGGTGGCAGGATAGACGTCCTATGCATGTCAATGACATATATAAACATAATGAAAAAGAAAAATAATGACAATTTGGCAGAATAGTAGAGTTTGGCAAACAATTTGAGGTATGAAGAATATAAAGAGATTATTTAAAAAGAAAAATATGAAACCCGAAGAAAATAAAATAGAAGATCAAGAAGAATTGAAGAACAGCGAAGATATGGCAGCTGAAAACTTGAACGAAGCAAAGGAAGAAAAGAAAACAAATAATAGTGAAAAAGACAAAGTTCAGGAATTAGGCGAGAAATTGGCAGAGCTTAATGATAAGTATTTGAGATTGTATTCGGAATTTGAAAATTACAGAAAACGTACTAATCAAGAAAAGGCGGATCTTATAAAATATGGAAGCGAAGATACTATAAAAGCCATATTGCCCATAGTTGACGATTATGAACGAGCCATACAAGCTTTTGGCGAGAATGAAGATAATGCTGCTTTGAAAGAAGGCGTAGTGTTGATATACAATAAATTAATGACTACTCTTCAGCAAAAGGGATTGAAAGCTATTGAAGCAAAAGGCGAAAAGTTTGACGAAAATTTACATGAAGCAGTAGCGCAATTTCCTGCCAGCGACGATGAACAAAAAGGTAAGGTAATAGACGAAGTGGTTAAGGGATATTACCTAAATGATAAAGTTATACGATATTCGAAAGTTGTAGTGGCTATATAAAACGTTAATAGATTTAGATACATTCTTGAATATCGAAAAAATAAAAAGATTACATTATAAAAATGGCGAAGAGAGATTATTACGAAATATTGGGTGTTTCGAAGGATGCGACTCCTGAAGAAATGAAGAAAGCTTATAGGAAGTTGGCTATTCAATATCATCCTGATAGAAATCCTGATAGCAAAGAGGCTGAAGAAAAATTTAAGGAAGCAGCTGAGGCTTATGATGTTTTGTCGAACCCGGACAAGAAAGCACGCTACGATCAGTTTGGTCACGCCGGAGTAGATGGACAAGGAGGCTTTGGTGGTGGCGGTATGAATATGGATGATATATTCAGCCAATTTGGTGATATATTTGGCAGTTTCTTTGGCGGCGGTGGCGGTTTCCGTGGCTTTGGTGGCGGTGGCAGTTCCAGCCGACGACCTGTTCAAAGAGGTTCTAATCTTAGAATAAAGGTAAAACTTACTCTCGAAGAAATTGAAAAAGGTGCAGAAAAGAAGATAAAAGTAAATAAGTATGTGTCTTGTAAGACTTGTAATGGAACCGGTTCGAAAAATAATAGTTTTGAAACTTGTTCTCATTGTAACGGAACCGGTGTTGTAACTCAGATGACACGCACGATATTGGGTTCGATGCAAACACAGTCAGTTTGTCCACATTGTGGTGGTGAGGGTAAGATAATAAAGGATAAATGTACAACTTGCCATGGTGATGGTATTGTAAAAGCCGAAGAAATAATAACAATTAATATACCTGCCGGAGTTCGTGATGGAATGCAACTAAGTATGACAGGTAAAGGAAATGCAGCACCACGAGGAGGAATAAACGGCGATTTGATAATATTGATAGAAGAAGTGCCTCACGAATTATTCGAGCGTCAAGAAAATAATCTTTATCACAATACCTTTATTACATTTGCTGATGCTGCTATAGGAGCCACTATTGAGGTGCCAACTTTGAGTGGAAAAGCACGCATAAAAATAGAGCAAGGAACTCCAAGTGGCAAAATATTGCGCTTGAAAGGTAAGGGGCTTCCTGATATTAATGGATATGGTAGAGGAGACTTGTTGATAAATGTGAATGTATGGGTGCCGAAAAGTTTGACAAAAGAAGAACGTGAAATGTTGGAAAAATTATCCAAATCACCAAACTTTCAACCCAACCCTACAAAGCAGGAGAGAGGTTTCTTTGATAAAATGAAGGATTTATTTAGTTGAATTAAAAAATATATATGAAAGCAAGGGGAGAATATTCCTCTTGCTTTCTTGTTAATAATTAAAACGTGATATTATGAAAAATATAGCAGTAATACTTTCGGGATGCGGAGTAAAAGATGGAAGCGAAATACATGAAGCAACACTTTTGCTTTTAGCAATTGACAAACTTGGTGCTAAGTATACGATATTTGCTCCAAATAGTGAATTTACAGTTGTAAATCATTATATGGGGGTTGAAACCGACGAAAAACGTAATATTCTTATAGAGTCGGCACGCATAGCCAGAGGTGAAATAAATGATCTTATTACTTTTGATGCTTCAAAATATGATGCACTTATATTACCGGGAGGTTTTGGAGCTGTCAAAAATCTATGCACATATGCAGTAGATGGAGCAAATATGGAGGTAAGAAAAGATGTTGCACAAGCAATAGTAGATATGCATACATTGCATAAACCTATTGGAGGATTATGTATTGCTCCTGTGGTAATAGCAGGTGTATTGTCGAATGGTGTAAATTTAACAATAGGGAATGATAGAGCTACAGCATCTGATGTTGAAGAATTGGGCGCAACACATAAGGATGCCGAAGCAATAGAAGTTGTAATAGATGAAGTAAATAATGTGTATACATCGCCTTGTTATATGTTGGCTACACATATATCGCAAGTGTATGAGGGAATCGAAAATTTAGTAAGATCCATACTTGAATCTTTAGACTAATAAATTGTTTTATATTACTGATTAATAGGTGAAAAGAGTGTGTGTTGCAAAAAAATGAGCATTTAGCCTATTATTTTTTTGAAAATATATAAGATAATGAAAACATGAGACTGAGAAATAGGAGATTTTTATCGTTTTTCGATAAAAATCTCCTATTATATATTGTTGTCAAATAATATATTATGGTGTTTAACATCTTTTATGTAGAAAACTTTGCTTCTTATCGAAAGTTTTTTGTTATCTTTGCAAACCAAAACTATTTGAGTAGTCGAATTTAGGGCAAAGACATATATATGGAAGATAATGCAAGAGACAGTATAAAAAATCGTATAATAGATGTTGCTTCGGAGATGTTTATGAAGCATAGTTGCAAGCAAGTAACTATGGATGCAATAGCCAAAGAGATGGGTATTTCCAAGCGTACTATTTACGAGAACTTCTCCGATAAGGAAATGTTGTTGGAGAAGTGTGTATCTCGTATTATGCACAATGATAATTTGATTGAACAATTTACTTCGAGTTCATCCAATCCCAATATGTTGCTTACCGTATCGAAAGTATTGTCGTTGCATACTTGTGAATCGTTTAGACTTCGTTGTGCTTCGGCTCTAGATATAATGAAGTATTATCCCGAAATATATGAAAAATGTATAACACCAAATAATCAACAAATTTCGAAAGTAGTGAAAACGATGTTTAAAACCTCGCAGGAAAATGGCTATATACATCCGGAGGTAAATATAGACATTGTTACCACTATGTTGGGCGAAATGATAAAGGTAGTGTTGCACAATAAGGTATTTCATGGTGAGTATACTCAAAGTGAGCTTATAGAACAGTCTCTGTTATTTTATGTAAGGGGTATGGCTACTGCCAAAGCATTAGATGAGTATAACAAATACATATCACAATTTGAAGAAAAATAAGACATACTGCATAACATAAAACTGAAAATATATAGCAAGAAATAAAATAATAAATATAAAAACAATGAACAAAAGAGTAATTTTAATTGGACTTATCAGTTTGTTTGTATCAGCCCATATTGCCAAAGCTCAAGATATTCTTAAGCTATCGGTACAAGAAGCCGAGCAATATGCAATAGAACACAATCGAACAATGCAAAATGCTTCGTTGGATATCAAGCAAGCAAAAGCAGCTCGTTGGCAAACTTTATCGAGCATGTTACCACAAGTTTCGGCCGGTTTTTCTTATCAAAACTATTGTGGCTACGAACTTAACATGATGGGAATGCCTATTCCTATGAATCCTAGTGGTACTTTTAACACTACAGTATCTATGGCTCTTACCGGAGCACAAGTTGTAGGTACTATGCTTGCCAATTTATCGATAGAAATGGCAGACATAACAAAACAGCAAACAGAACAAAGTATTTCTAAAAGTGTGCGTTCGGTTTATTTGTCGATATTGGTGATGGAAAAAACCGTTTCGTTGTTGGATTCTAGTTTGGTAAATTTGGAAAACCTTGAACGTACTACTATCAATGCCGTTAAAGCCGGTGCTGCTGAACAAGTAGATGCCGACCAAATTTCTATTCAAGTAAATTCGATGAAAAACAACATCAACTCTACCAGCCGTAGCTTGGAAATGTTGTACAACTCGTTGCAACTACAATTGGGAGCAGATATCAATACAAAGATAGAACTAACAGGTTCGTTGGATGATATTTTGAATACTGATGGTATAAAATCGTTGCTTCTCGAAAGTTTCGATATCAACAATAATTACGACTATCAGTTGCTAAAGAAAAGCGAAGAATTGACCAAACGACAAGTAACCATGTCGTGGATGGATTTCTTGCCAACCATTTCGGTTTACTACCAATATTCTAAACTTACTTATTTCGGTAAAGATGCCGGATTTAGTATGACTCCTCCAAATATGATAGGAGCTTCAGTAAACTTACCGATATTCTCGAGTGGTACACGTGTTGCAAAGGTTAAAGAAGCGAAAATCAACCTTCAAAAGATGCAGAATACAATAAAAAGTACCGAAGATGCTCTTTATGTACAAGAACGTCAGTTGAGATACAACCTTGTATCGGCATTGGAAAACTACGAAAATCAAGCCGATAATATAGATGTGTCACAACGTGTTTTCAATAATATATTGACCAAATATAAATATGGAATGTCGTCGAGCCTTGATGTAACAAATGCCAGCAACAATTTAATAACTGCACAAAGCAACTATGTACAATCGGTTATGACATTGCTAAACGCTCAAATAGAGTTAGAAACCTTGATGAATAATAATAAGTAATAATAAGAAACATAAAATCTATACAGAAAATGAAGAGATTTACAGCAATTGCCACAGTTGCCCTTGTGATGGCAACTATAGTAGGATGCGGTGGCGAAACAACAGATACAGCTAATGCTGTTCAAACAGAAAAAATAGAAAAAGTAGAAAAAGTAGAAACTCTTACCCTTTCTAAAGAAATGGTAGCTCGCGAGTTGGAGTTGTCTTCGACATTAGAAGGATACGAATCGATGAGTGTTGCTCCATCTTTGACAGGCAAGATAGAACATATCTATGTAGAAGTAGGTTCGAGAGTAAACAAAGGTCAATTACTTATCCGTATGGACCAAAACCAATTAAATACTACTCGTATTTCGTTGAATAGTGCTCAAACTGAATTTAACCGTGTAGAAGCTCTTAAAGAAAGTGGTAGTGTATCTCAACAAGTATACGATCAAACCAAAGCTCAGCTTGATAATCTAAAACAATCTGAAAGTTTCCTTGAAGAAAACACTTTCGTAAAGGCTCAATTTGCAGGTGTTATAGCCGCTAAAAATTACGAAGATGGCGAACTTTATGCCGGTACTCCTATACTTACTCTTACACAAATAAACACACTTAAAGCTATCGTAAACATACCTGAAAGCTATTTTCCATTAGTGAAAAAAGGTATGAAAGTAGATGTTACATCTGATATTTATCCTGATGAAATATTCCCTGCTACAATAGAAATAGTGTATCCTACTATCGATGCTGCAAGTCATACTTTCCAAGCAAAAGTAAGAATACCTAACAATAGCGAAAAAATACGTCCGGGTATGTTTGCAAAAGCAAAACTTGCTATCGGCGAGGTTGAAACTATGGTTGTACCTTACAATGCTGTTCTTAAACTTCAAGGTTCGAACAACAGATATGTATTCCTTGATAGAGATGGCGTGGCTAAACGTGTAGATGTTGTTTTGGGTCAACGCTTCGACGACCGTGTAGAAGTTATTTCTGATGAGATTAAAGAAGGCGACAAAATAGTAGTCGTTGGTCAAGCTCGTTTGATAGATGGTATTAAATTGGATGTTGTAAATAAATAGTTCTTTTAT
>RHMF01009747.1_pt1 | contig 10969 bp, 8 predicted proteins | sample 5365151 | NCBI WGS metagenome assembly RHMF01 (sample SAMN10266501, study PRJNA497801) | feces metagenome | isolation source: feces | host: Bos taurus | place: China: Prairie of Fairy Mountain | collected 2017-08-14 | reverse complement strand
CACGGTAATATGTTCGGTGTCAAGGAGTTCTTCAACTATGTAAACAAGAAGAATGGCGCAAGACGCGATAAGATTAAGTCGCTTACGGCACTCGTTGAGCGTTTGGAGAATGGCACAGCCTCGGCCGAGGAGATGGGCGATGATTCATCGGCAGCGTTGGCTAAAGCGCGTGCCGAATTGGATAGTCTACCCAAGGCTGACTTCAAGGGCATTATCGGCTGTGAGGTCTATGTGGCACACCGTCGCCTCTTCAACAAAGATGGCAAGCAGGACCAAAGTGGTTACCATCTTATCTTGTTGGCCAAGAATATGACCGGCTACAAGAACCTAATCAAGATTGTCTCGAAGGCCTATACCGAGGGTTTCTATATGCGCCCGCGTACCGACCGAGTGGAGATTGAGAAGTACCACGAGGGTCTTATCTGTTGTTCGGCATGTATCGGTGGCGAGGTACCTCGACATATCCGCGAAGATAGGTTCGAGGAGGCCGAGGAGGCTATCCGCTGGTATAAGAACCTCTTTGGCGACGACTACTACCTTGAGCTTCAGCTCCACAAGGCTACTGTTGAGCGTGCCAACCACGAGGCATACCATGTACAGTTGAAGGTAAACGAATATCTTAAGCAGTACGCTGATAAATACGGCATTAAGCTCGTCTGCACCAACGATGTTCACTTCGTCGAGGAGGAGCATGCCGAGGCTCACGATCGCCTTATCTGCCTTGGTACGGGTAAGGACCTCGACGACCCAAAGCGTATGCTCTACTCTAAGCAGGAGTGGATGAAGACTACGGCCGAGATGGCTGCTATCTTCGACGATGTACCCGAAGCGTTAGATAATACGATCGAGGTGTGCAACAAGGTCGAGAGTTACTCTATCGACCATGCACCCATTATGCCCACTTTTGCTATTCCCGAGGAATTTGGCACCGAGGAGGGCTATCGCCAAAAATACTCGGAGCAGGATCTCTTCGATGAGTTTACGCGCGACGAGAATGGCAATGTCGTGATGGAGGAGGCTGATGCGAAGAAGAAGATTGATAAACTTGGTGGTTACGACAAGTTATATCGTATAAAGCTTGAGGCTGACTACCTCGCAAAACTCGCCATGGACGGTGCACACAAGCGCTATGGCGATGAGCTTGACGAGGAGACACAGACACGCCTTAAGTTCGAGCTTCATATTATGAAGACGATGGGTTTCCCAGGCTACTTCCTTATCGTGCAGGACTTTATTCGTGCTGCCCGCGAGGAATTGGATGTCTCGGTAGGCCCTGGCCGTGGCTCGGCTGCGGGTTCGGCGGTGGCTTACTGCCTCGGCATCACGCAGATTGACCCCATCAAGTACGACTTGCTGTTTGAGCGATTCCTAAATCCCGACCGTATCTCGTTGCCCGATATCGATATCGACTTCGACGATGATGGTCGTGGCCGTGTGCTTAACTGGGTAACGCAAAAGTATGGCAAAGAGAAGGTGGCGCATATCATCACCTACGGCACTATGGCTACGAAGATGGCCTTGAAGGATGTAGCTCGTGTGCAGAAGTTGCCTATCCCCGTGTCGAATCAGCTCTGCAAGTGGGTTCCCGACCGTATTCCCGACCCCAACGACAAGGATAAGCTTCTGAAGATTAACCTTAAGAATGCTATCAACGCCGTTCCCGAGTTGAAGGCGGCTGAGGATTCCGACGATCCCGCTATGCGCGATACTATTAAGTACGCCAAGATTCTCGAAGGCAATGTTCGTGGTACGGGTGTACACGCTTGTGGCACCATTATCTGCCGTGATGATATCACCGACTGGGTGCCTGTAAGTACGGCTGTGGATAAGGAGACAGGCGAGAATATGCTCGTTACGCAGTACGAGGGCTCGGTGATTGAGGATACGGGACTTATCAAGATGGACTTCCTCGGCTTGAAGACCCTCTCGATTATTAAGGATGCTGTCGAGACCGTCGAGCAGACCCACGGCGTAAAGATTGATATCGACAATATACCTATCGACGATAGGAAGACATACGAACTCTACTGCAAGGGTGGCACTATCGGCACCTTCCAGTTTGAGTCGCCAGGTATGCAGAAGTACCTTAGAGAGTTGCAGCCCTCGACATTCGAGGATTTGATTGCAATGAATGCTCTCTATCGCCCTGGCCCGATGGACTATATTCCCGACTTTATCGACCGTAAGCACGGGCGTAAACCTATTGTCTACGATATCCCCATCATGGAGCGATATTTGAAGGATACCTACGGTATTACGGTATATCAAGAGCAGGTGATGCTTCTCTCGCGATTGTTGGGCAACTTTACGCGAGGTGAGTCGGATACCTTGCGTAAGGCGATGGGTAAGAAGATTAAGTCGAAGCTTGACGAGCTGAAGCCCAAGTTTATCGCGGGTGGTAAGTCGAATGGCCACGACGAGAAGGTCTTGGAGAAGATTTGGGCCGACTGGGAGAAGTTCGCTTCGTACGCCTTCAACAAGTCGCACGCCACATGTTATTCGTGGGTTGCCTACCAGACAGCCTACATCAAGGCACACTATCCGTCGGAGTATATGGCGACGGTCTTGAGTCGTAACCTTAATGATATCAAGCAGGTTACGACCTATATGACCGAGTGCAAGAGCATGGGTATTGCTGTGCTTGGCCCCGATGTTAATGAGTCTAAGGTAAAATTCTCGACCAACAAGAAGGGCGATGTGCGCTTTGGCTTGGCAGCTATCAAGGGCGTTGGTGAGGCAGCTTCGGAGAGTATCGTGAAGGAGCGAGAGCAGAATGGTGCCTATAAGTCTATTTACGACTTTATGGAGCGTGTAAACTATGCCGTAGTAAACCGTAAGTGTTTGGAGAATATGGCCAATGCAGGCTGTTTCGACTCGCTTATAGACTTCAACCGTTCGCGCTTCTTTGCTGAGGACCAAAGTGGTGTTGTCTTCCTTGAACAGCTTATTCGCTATGGCCAGCGTGTTCAGCAAGATAAGCAGAACGCCCAGCAGAGCCTCTTCGGCATGGCTATGGATGCAGGCTTCGCTATTCAGCAACCGCGTGTTCCCGTCGCCGAAGATTGGAATAACCTGACGATTCTTAACCGTGAGCGTGAGGTTATCGGCCTCTACCTCTCGTCGCACCCCCTCGACCGCTTTGGCTTTATCTTGCGCAAGATGTGTCAGGCTAAGTTGGGCAATCTCGACGACCTAAAGCCCTACGACGGCATGGAGATAGCCGTGGCAGGTATTGTAACAGATGTTACGAACCTAACGACGAAGGACAACCGCCGTTATGCTCGCTTCAAGATGGAGGACTACGAGACAGGACATGAGTTTACGCTATTTAGCAAGGATTACGAGAAGTTTGGTCTTATGATTGAGGTCAACAACTTCCTCTTTATCCGTGGCCGTGTGCAGACCCGACCCTATCGTGAGCCTGCCGAGTTGGAGTTTAAGATTGTGTCGATTCAGCACCTTGCCGAGGTAGCCGAGAGTATCTCGAATATCCGTATCGACTTGGATATCAACGAGATTTCGACTACACTTACGGATATGCTTCAAGAGCGCATCGAGGCCACTCCAGGCAAGACGAACGTGGGTATTACGGTCCACGACTATGCCGAAGATATTAAGGTTAAACTTAAATCGAAGCAGTTCCGCATAGAGCCCACGACAGAGTTTATGGAGTTCTTGGAGCTTAACGAGCTAAACTATACAATAAGCATATAATCGTTTACATCAGATAAACTTAACTAATTCACTAATTTATAACTTTTTAAAACATTATTTATTATGGCACTTAACATTACAAAGGAGAACTACGAGCAGATTTTGGCTGAGGGTAAGCCCGTTGTTATCGATTTCTGGGCAACATGGTGCGGTCCTTGCCGTATGATTTCACCCATCATTGAGGAGCTTGCTGAGGAGTACGAGGGCAAGGTTCTTATCGGCAAGTGCGATGTAGATGCTAACGACGATGTTGTTGCACAGTACATGGTTCGTAACATTCCTACTATCGTCTTCCTTAAGGACGGCAAGCAGGTAGACAAGCATGTAGGTGCTGGTACCAAGGAGCAGATCAAGGCTAAGATTGATGCTTTGCTCTAATCTTTGACACCTCGAAAAAGTGAAGACCGACCACACAAAATGGTCGGTCTTTTTGTTGTATAGAGATACAACCCTACTCCTCAGCCTCAATCTCCTTGGCAAGATCCTCTTTGTGTGTTGTGTCAATTTTGAAGAAGAAGCGGATAATATGGCCGAAACCGAGGGCTACGACAACCAACGATACAGCATAGACAATTAGGAATGATGACGACGAGCTAAATAGGTCGGTAATGCCCTCGCCACGATACGATAGCACGGTGAGCGCATATGCCACTGCATTGTTGCAGACATGTAGAATTATAGGCATTATTATCGAGCGAGTCGAAATATAGAAGTAACTGAGTATCAATCCCGCAATAAAAGCATCTAAAGCAACAACGAAGCTACCGTGAGCTGCTGCGAACATCAGCGACGAGAGCACCACGGCCAACGATAGAGGCATCTCACGGCGGAAGATAGAGATAAGCCTACCACGAAAGATTAACTCCTCAAGAATAGGCGCAACGACAACCGCCAGAACCAATGTCCACTCTCCCTCGGGGAAGGTGCGAATATCTGTATCGAGCCACTCCGAAAGGCGATGTAGCCACCGATGCCGCAACAAGAAGAATTACGCCCATCAGCACCTTTGTGGGGTTAAAGCCTGCACCTCGCCACCCTACCGAAGGCAACTCACCACACGCCACACGCTCATACACCATAAGCAACAGCAAGAGTGTGAGTGATATAGAGACATTAACTAATGCAAAGCCTAAGTCATTATCCGCTGTCGAAATGCCCACTGTGCGAGCAATAGTGCTAACGCCAAACGATGCTACGAACGAGATAGCCACAAAGGCTACGATATGCAGTGTTATGCGAAGTAATCTTTTCATACCGAAGGGTCGTAAAACAAATTTCAAACAAAGATAGGTAAATTTCATTGAAAAGAGGTGGCAAATCCGATAAAAATTACTATTTTTGTCCGTTAATATAGATAAGTGTATTGTAAGCAAAGAGAGTGAAATGGGCAAAGTCGTTGCTTTAGCAAATCAGAAAGGCGGTGTGGGTAAGACCACTACGGCAATCAACCTTGCAGCTGCTGTGGCGCTGTTGGGCAAAAAGGTATTGTTAATCGATGCCGACCCACAGGCAAATGCTACATCGGGCCTTGGTTTCGATATCAACCAAGCAGGCACTTATGAGTGCTTGGTTGGCGATAAGCGTGCCGAGGAGGTTATCCTCCACTCCGAGGATATCAAGAAGCTCTGGGTGTTACCTTCGTCTATTAACCTTGTGGCTGCCGATACCGAGCTCTCTACGATGGAGGGTGCACACACTCGAATGAAGGAGATTATCGACTCGGTGCGCGACAACTACGACTATATCTTTATCGACTGCTCGCCCTCGTTGGGCTTTACTACGGTGAATATTCTCACGGCTGCAGACTCAGTCCTTGTGCCGGTGCAGTGCGAGTATTTGGCGCTGGAGGGATTGAGCAAGTTGCTCAACACCATCAAGATGATTAAGAGCCGCCTTAACCCATCGCTCGATATCGAGGGCTTTGTGCTTACGATGTATATGCGCAATAGGCTCAACAATCAGGTCGTTAGCGAGGTACGCGAACACTTTGGCGCTCTTACTTACGACACCATCATTCAGCGTAATATCCGTTTGGGCGAGGCCCCCTCGCACGGCCCTATTATGCTCTACGATGCCTCGGCATCAGGCTCGGTTAACTATCTGAACCTTGCACGCGAATTTTTGAAACGAAACAGAAAAAAGTAAAAAACAATATATGGCAACACAGTCAAAGAGAGGCTTAGGTCGTGGTCTTGACGCCCTATTCGGCATCGACAACGCCACCCAGCAGTCGAAGCCTATGGCGGAGATGGCCGAGGTGGCAATCTCGCTTATCGACCCCAACCCCCAACAGCCCCGTGTATCGTTTGATGAGGAGGCATTGGCCGAACTCTCTGCATCAATATCACAACTTGGTGTTATTCAGCCTATTACGCTCCGTAAGCAGAAGGATGGTCGCTATACCATTATCAGCGGTGAGCGTCGTTGGCGCGCCTCACAAATGGCAGGTCTTGAGACTTTGCCCGCCTATATCCGCGAGGTCGATGACGAGAACCTCCACGCAATGGCTCTTGTCGAGAATATCCAGCGCCAAGACCTCAATGCCATAGAGGTTGCACTCGGTATGCGCCGTTTGGTGGAGGAGTGCGGTCTTACGCAGGAGGCTATGGCCGAGAAGGTGGGCAAGAAGCGCTCTACGGTAGCCAACTATATGCGTCTGTTGAGCCTTCCCGAGGAGGTGCAGTTGGCGCTCAAGGAGGGTCTTATCTCGATGGGGCACGCCAAGGCTATTGCGGGCATTGACAAGGAGAACCAGCTCAAGGCATTGAAGAAGTGCGTAAAGCGTGGCCTGTCTGTTCGTCAGGCCGAGGCTTTGGCTCAGAAGTTGGCCGAAAAGCCCGCAGAGGTTGCCTCGGAAGAGGAGGATTATCCCGAATCTTACAACCGCCTTGTAGAGGTCTTGGAGCGTCTTTTCTCGGAGAGTTTCTCCATCAAGCGCACCAAGAGTGGCGGTAGCCGTATCACCATCGAGTGCGAGAGTGACCAGGAGGTTGAGCAACTTATCAAGCGACTTGCCAAAATAAAATAACACCGAAAAGCGTTATATAGTGAATGAAGCTCAGTAAGGTCATAGTAGCACTGCTTTTCGCTGTGGTTTGTGCCGTTGCGGGCGGTGATGTCATGGCTCAGGAGATAAACCTCAGCCGTGAGCGTCTGCGTGGCAATGTGCGCACTATCAACAATGGTGGCTTGGTGCCTATTGACTCGGCAAAGTTACGCCGTGAGGCTGCCGAGCGTGCTGCACGCCGCGATTCGCTCTACTACCATTTTCTCGACTCACTCGGCTCGTTAACAAACGAAAACTACGCTGAATTTTCTGAGAAGTCGCGTGACTCTGTGCGTAAGATTGTCGCACAGCACGCGCACCGCGATTCAGCTCGCATTAGCCGAGGCGACAGCATTTCACCCGACGGCAAGCGTATTCGTCTAAATAAGCGTGGCGAGGTGCGCCAACCCTTCATCAGCGACTCGATGGGTCTGTCGAAGGTATGTTGGTTATCTTTGCCATTACCTGGCTTTGGCCAAATCTACAATAAACAATATTGGAAACTCGGTGTGCTCTACCCTGTTGTAGGCGCATCGGTAGGCATGTTTGTTTACGAGAATAAGCAGTACAAGCCTTTCAAAAAGCAGTACGACCGCTATCTTATCGACCACGGCTATATGCGTACCGAGGAGCTCGATAAGATACAAACCGAGATGATTCGCCACAACACACGCCGACAGATATATGCAGGCTTAGCGATAGCATCGTACATCTACTTTATCGGCGATGCTGCGGTTAACTACGCCACCAATGAGGTGTCGCATGTTAAGAAGGCTACAACACTCTCGACCATCTGCCCTGGTGCAGGACAGGTCTACAACAAGAGTTATTGGCGTTGGCGTGTACCTATTGTTCTCGGAGGTCTTGCCTCGACAATCTACACTATTGACTGGAACAATCGAGGCTACCAGCGTTTCAAGACGGCATATACCCTACTTGCCGACTACGAGAGCATCACTGACCCAGCTATCCGCAACGAGAAATATCCTAATGGTGCTCCCGACGAGTTCCGAGGCGCCTACTCTTCTACATTCCTAAAAAACCTTAAGGATAGCTATCGCCGTAACCGAGACCTCTGTATAATACTTACGGCGGGTGTCTATCTATTGCAAATTATCGACGCCCATGTCGATGCACACCTCCAAGACTACGACATCTCGGACGACCTTACGATGAATGTCGAGCCATACTTTGATTATACCGCCGTAGGCACAAAACCTACACTTGGCTTCAATATGAGTTTGAAATTCTAAACCAATGAAGACTCCAAATTTACGATATCTTTTAGCGCTTGTGTGCGCCCTCATCGTCGTTGTACCCAGCTATGCTCTCGACAACGACAAACGCCCCAAGAAACGCCGACAACATAAAGAGTATACCTCACCTGAAGAGATTGAGGCTAAGGAGGATAGCTTGCGCATGTTGAATGGCGAGGAGGTTATGGAGATTACTGAGGTAACCACAAATCACTACGCAGAGCCTCGACAGAACACACCTCAGCAGATTGATTCATTGCTTGCTATGTGGCGCACAACAACCACTAAGTCAAGCTATGAGCGCTATTTCAATGAGTTTTTGAATGTAACCGAAACTATTGACCCTAAGGCCGATAGCGCCGATTCGTTATATATTGCTCGTCTAAATGCCCTTATGTCACCCGTGCCTATGCACTACAACCACGAGGTGCGTGCCGCTATAGAGCGTTTTTCATCGTCGAGCTATGCCGAGAAGATGTCGTATGCCTACCACTACTTTCCGATGATTGAGGAGGAGTTGATAAATGCAGGCCTTCCCATCGAGCTTCGCGCTATGGTCATCATTGAATCTGGATTAAACCCACTCGCTACATCAAAGGCTGGCGCAAAGGGTCTGTGGCAGTTTATGCCTCGCACAGGCAAGGAGTATGGTTTGGAGATAAACTCTATGGTCGATGAGCGTTGCAACCCTCTGCTTGCTACGCGTGCTGCATGCAAGTATCTCAAGAATATGTACGATATGTATGGCGACTGGACTTTGGCTATTGCATCATACAACTGTGGTCCAGGCAATGTAAACAAGGCTATCACACGCTCGGGAGGCAACCGCGAGAACTACAAGGGCGACTTCTGGGATATCTACTACAACCTCCCTCGCGAGACTCGTAGCTATGTACCCCTCTTTATGGGCGCTACCTACGCCTTTGCCTATCACGAAGCACACGGTGTAAGATACGATACACCGCCTGTGCCGCTGTCAGTAGACACGGTGATGATTAACCGCCCTCTGCACCTCGAGCAGGTATCTTCGACTATCGATGTCGACCTCGAACTGCTCAAGATGCTCAATCCGCAGTACACCTTGCAGATTATCCCGGCTACGACCAAGAGCTACGCCTTGACCCTGCCCACCGAGCGACTTACCGACTTTATTGCTAACGAGGAGGCTATCCACGCCAAGGACTCAATCTATCTTAAAGAGTACCTCGTGCCCGAAAATATCGAGAAGAAAAAGAGCACTCCTCCCCCTGCAAAGTACCACACCGTGAAGAAGGGCGAGACCCTTGGTGCTATCGCTCGTCGTTATGGCAAGAGCGTAAAACAGCTAATGAATTGGAACGGCATACGCAATGCCAATACTCTGCGTATTGGTCAGCGCATCAGAGTTAGTGCCAACTAATTATGAATATCAACTCCATCGATACTTCAACAACAATTATCGCCCCTGCAACCGCAGTGGGCGGTGCTGTTATGGTCGTTCGCCTAAGCGGAACGCACGCTATCGAAATTGCCGATAGGCTCTTTCGTGGTCGTACCCGCTTGGCAGATGCCGAGGGCTATACACTCCACTATGGCCGTGTGGTCGACCAAGATGAGCAGACCATCGACGATGTTGTTGTTGCCCTCTTCCGTGCCCCGCACTCATATACGGGCGACGATACGGTGGAGATTACGCTCCACGGCTCGGAGTATATCACCGCTACCCTACTTCGCCTCGCTATCGAGTATGGCGCAACGATGGCTACGGCTGGCGAGTTTACACGCCGCGCTTTTCTTGCAGGCAAGATGGATTTGAGCCGTGCTGAGGCTGTGGCGGATATTATCGCTTCGGACTCTCGTTGGTCGCACCGTGTGGCATCTACGCAGATGCGTGGCGGTTATTCGGCAAAGTTGGGCGAACTGCGTGAGGAGCTGTTGCGCCTATGCTCACTCTTGGAGCTTGAGCTCGACTTCTCGGAGGAGGATGTGGAGTTTGCCGACCGAAAGCAGCTAAGCGATATCCTCTCGCGTATCGGCGAGCAGATAGAGTCGTTGCATGGCTCGTTTGCCCTCGGCAATGCCCTTAAAAGTGGTATTAGCGTGGCTATCGTTGGCGAGCCAAATGTTGGCAAAAGTACCCTGCTAAACGCCCTTATCGAGGAGGATAGAGCTATGGTCTCGGATATTGCAGGCACCACGCGCGACACAATCGAGGCATCAACCATTATCGACGGCATCCGCTTCCGCTTTGTCGATACCGCTGGTCTACGAACTACCGATGATACGCTCGAACAAATGGGCATCGAGCGTACCCGCCGAGCAATCGACAGGGCAAATATCATCGTACATATCGCATCTGCAGATTGCCCAAAGTTCAAAGATATCGACCTCAATGCCGAACAACACTATATCAAGGTTATCAATAAGATAGATAGAGTCAATTCAACTGATACTCTACCTTGCGATGCACTGCATATCTCGGCAAAGCAGAGTATCGGTATCGATGCTTTGCGCTCAAAACTGCGCTCAACGGCGAACACTTCGAACCTTCGCTCAAACGATATCGTCGTATCGAATATGCGCCACTATGAGGCATTGACCTCGGCAAACGAGGCATTGCAGAACGCCCGTACGGCTCTTTGCAACAACCTCCCCGCCGACCTTATTTCGGAGGACATCCGCACCATTATCCACCACCTCGGCGAAATCACCGGCGCCATCACCTCCGACGACATCCTCCACTCCATCTTCTCCAAATTCTGCATCGGAAAGTAATTTTTGCACTCTAACGCCCACTAATAAACACTAATGCCTACAAAAATCGGCTGAAAATCATACAAAATAGACGAAAAATCCCGAAGGTTTATCATCCACTTTCGGGATTTTTTGTGCCCATTAACATTCGTCAAGAGGATTATACCCTCTTTTATTCGCTCCATATTATGATTATAGCAAAATATTTCATATCTTTATG
>RHMF01001402.1_pt1 | contig 10970 bp, 8 predicted proteins | sample 5365151 | NCBI WGS metagenome assembly RHMF01 (sample SAMN10266501, study PRJNA497801) | feces metagenome | isolation source: feces | host: Bos taurus | place: China: Prairie of Fairy Mountain | collected 2017-08-14 | reverse complement strand
GGACTTGCCAAGCGACTTGTCCACACCAATTGCGAGCACGTTGTCATCGGTATCAGTGGGGGACTTGATTCAACGCTGGCATTGTTGGTCTGTGTTCGTACATTCGATAAGCTAGGACTTGACCGCAAGGGTATTGTCGGTGTCACAATGCCAGGCTTCGGGACGACTGATCGTACCCATGACAATGCTACCTCACTAATGCAGACACTGGGTATTTCACAAATGGAAATCAGCATAGCCAAGTCGGTTACTCAGCATTTCGAAGATATTGGCCATGATATTAAGAAGCATGATGTGACTTACGAAAACTCACAAGCCCGTGAGCGTACGCAGATTCTGATGGATCTTGCTAACCAGTTGAATGCTATGGTGGTTGGTACAGGTGATCTCTCTGAACTTGCACTCGGATGGGCTACCTATAATGGCGATCATATGTCGATGTATGGAGTCAATGCCGGTATTCCCAAAACGCTCATTCAGTATCTTATCCGGTATATTTCTCAGCAGCCGGCATTCAAAGCCCAACAGGAGACATTGCTAGATATTATAGACACACCGATTTCGCCAGAACTGACGCCTGCCGATAGCGAGGGCAATATTAAGCAGAAAACAGAAGACCTTGTCGGTCCTTATGAGTTGCATGATTTCTTCCTATATTATACCTTGCGCTTTGGATTCCGTCCCACGAAGATTTTCTTCTTGGCACACCATGCTTTCAGTGAGCGATACGACCATGAGACCATCAAGAAATGGCTTACCACTTTCTGTAGACGTTTCTTCTCGCAGCAGTTTAAACGTTCCTGTCTTCCAGATGGTCCAAAGGTAGGTAGCGTGAGCCTCTCGCCCCGTGGTGATTGGCGTATGCCAAGTGATGCATCCAGCGCTCTTTGGTTGAAAGAATGTGAAGCCTTGTAGATAATTTATAGTTTTGAGTTCATAGTTTATGGCAGAGAATAACCAGCGCAGAGTGCGCAAGACACCCCAGACCGATAATACATATGCCCATGTGCAGCCGCAGGCAACTGAAATCGAGCGTGCTGTATTAGGCGCCTTGATGATAGATAAGGACGCCTATACCGTAGTCTGCGAAATGCTTTATCCAGAGAGCTTTTACGAGCCTCGTAACCAAAAGATATACGAGGCTATACGCGAACTGGAGATGAAGGAGCTGCCGGTCGATGTATGGACAGTTACCGAACAACTTGCCAAGCAGGGGGACCTTGAGGATGTGGGTGGACCTGCATATATTACAGATCTGTCATCGCGTGTGGCGTCGTCTGCGAATATTGAATACCACGCCCGTATCATTGCGCAAAAATTCCTTGCCCGTCAGCTCATATCTTATTCAAGTTTTATCCAAACGAAGGCTTTTGACGAGACGATCGATATAGATGATTTGATGCAGGAGGCTGAAGGTTCTCTCTTCGAACTCTCGCAGAAGAATATGAAGAAGGACTACACGCAGATTGATCCTGTCATCAAGAACGCCATAGATGTCATCCAAAAAGCTGCAGCTAACAAAGACGGACTGACTGGTGTGCCCACGGGATACCATAAACTTGACGACATTACCAGTGGCTGGCAGTCTTCCGACCTCGTTATTATTGCAGGACGACCTGCCATGGGTAAGACGTCATTCGCTCTTTCGATGGCGAAAAATATTGCGGCTGATTATGAGGTTCCAATGGCATTCTTCTCGCTTGAAATGAGCAATACGCAACTTGTTAATCGTCTCATTTCCAATGTTTGTGAGATTCAGGGCTCGAAAATACTGAACGGTCAGTTGCATCCCGATGAGTGGGACAGGCTTGATAAGCGCGTCAACAATCTGTTGGGTGCTCCGCTCTATATCGATGACACGCCAGGCCTTTCCGTTTTCGAACTCCGCACCAAGGCTCGCCGATTGGTTCGCGAGCATGGCGTGAAAATCATCATGATTGACTACCTGCAGCTGATGAATGCCAATGGCATGCGCTTCTCCAGCCGACAGGAGGAGGTTTCTACAATTAGTCGTTCACTGAAAGGCTTAGCCAAGGAACTTGAGATACCGATTATTGCCCTTTCGCAGTTAAATCGTGGCGTCGAGAGTCGTGAGGGTTTGGAAGGCAAGCGCCCACAGCTCTCTGACCTTCGTGAATCCGGAGCTATTGAGCAGGATGCTGATATGGTACTTTTTGTACATCGTCCTGAATACTATCATATTTATCAGGACGACAATGGACGCGACCTTCGCGGTATGGCACAAATTATTATTGCCAAGCATCGTAAGGGTGCTACGGGTGATGTGCTCCTTAACTTCCGTGGCGAGTTTACGCGTTTCGAGAATCCTGAGGATAGCCGACTGAATCGTCGCAAACAGGATGATAACGGAGGAGAAATCCTAGGCAGTCGTGTCAATGGCGACCAGTCAGACGGACAAGGCGATCAGTCTCCTTTCGGCAACTACGATAACAGTGGTCTCCCTCCTTTTTAATTTCGCTTAAGTATTACAATCATTTATTTTTCGTCCGACAGAATTTTTTTTTCGTCCGACAGAAATTATTTTTCGTCCGGAGTAATTTTCTTTTCGTTCGGAGTATTGCTGAATCATTTCGCATACTTGTCAATCAGTGACTGAGCCTGTTCGTGTCCCATTTCCTTTGCTTTGGCCAAATTCTTCAGACCTTCTGTTTTTTCGTTAGTAAGACACTGAGCCAATCCAAGGAAAAGGTAGCCGTCAGAGAGTTCTGGTGCCAGCTTAATTAGTTGGTTGGCAGAGACAATTGCTTCTTTGTGCATTCCGACGCGCAATAATAACGAGGCCTTCTCAGCTTGATACATCGGATCGGTAGGGGCCAGTTCGATAGCCTTGTTGAGATCGTTTAATGCTTGTTGATAGAGATGTCCACCAACTTCGGCTATTGACCGGTTGTAATAGAACTGTGGTCCTAACTGTGAACCCATCAGCGATTCATAATCATTGTAGTCATTTACTGCTGGACGGAATTTCTCCATTCCAGTCAAAACCTGTGCTCTGGCCAGCAGATAGGGCGCAGCTGTCTTGACATAAGGGCGAGAGAACTGATTGACGGCACTGTCCAAAAGAGCTACATATTGTTCGGTTTCCCCTAACTGCGCCTTGCATTGAGCAGCGGCATAGAAAATGTCTGCGCTGCGCAAGTCTGTATGGGTAAGTTGCTCAAAGAGCTGATATGCTTCAGCATATTGTTGTTGGGCATAGCGAATCTGAGCTTGTTGCTGAAGGTAGATAGACATAGGATTGATGCGATAGGCCTCTTGAGATTCAGCGAAAGCTTTATCGAGTGACCAAGCGTCAAAAGGCTGGTCACTTTGATAGAGTTCTTTTTGATAGATAAGGTCTGCATATTTATAATGTACGTCATCCTGTTTTCCACCCAATTTCAGTGCTTTTTGCATGTCTTCATTGGCTCTGTTGAAATCTCCCTTAGCGGAAAGTAGGCGAGCACGATAGATATATCCATCCGTCTCATTGGGAAATTTCTGGATAAATTGCTCTATCAAATCGGTATATTGTTGTTCGTCGGTTGACGATGATGCAAGGAAGAGAGTCAGCAAAGCTTCTTTAGTGTCATTGGGAAGAGCTATAGCGATAGCCGTCTGTTTCAGTACGGGATCGTTGATGCTAAGACCGCTGATTTTCAAGTCTGCAGCATAACGGGCACTTACTGCATACGAGGTTCCTTTCTTGTCGCCGGCAGAAGCTTGGATAATTCCCACAGCCTCACCTCCTTGATTGAGTATCGGACTGCTAATATGGCTTTCCTCAGCACTTAAAGCGAGGGTGTAATACTGGTATTTTTCTTGGAATTGTTCGGCACTACTAATGGTTCCTTGTATACAGACAGGTGCTTTTTTAACGGCATAGGGCAACAGCCAAATACTGCTGCCGTTGGGAGCATTGGATGCAATGGGTAATGGGGATGTCTTACGGGCGGCAGTCTGAAACTTGGCTACATCGTATGTATCATCAGCTCCGAGCATGTTTTCTACAGGAAATTCTTTTCCTTGAGCATCGATAACGATAGCGCGTTGTGCTCCTTTAAAAGGTGCGAAATTACTGACAGCCTCACCATCGGTTCCAACATAAAAACCAGTACTGCTGGCCAATAACGTACCATCGGCTGCGAAGGTCTTTAGGGTAAAAACCGATTTTGAGGCCTTGGAAACCCATGATTGTGCCAAAATTCCTTGACACAAGCAGCACAATATGGCAATGATAACATATATTCTTTTCATAATCTTCAATGTTCTATCTTCAATAATTCTTTTGCGTTCTGTATAGCGGCATCAGTGATGTTGTTTCCACTGAGCATCTGGGCAATTTCTTGTATGCGCTCTTTGTCGGAGAGAATCTGCATCTGACTGACTGTGCCGGATTTTGTCTCTTGTTTCGATACTCGATAATGCGTGCTACCAAGAGCAGCGATTTGCGGAAGATGAGTGATGGAGATAACCTGTCGGTCGTTAGCTCCCATTTCTTGCATGATTTCTGCCATGCGTTCAGCGATTTTACCACTGACACCTGTGTCAATCTCATCGAAGATGATGGTGGGAAGCTTGACGGCACCGCTAATCATTGCTTTCAGAGATAGCATTACACGAGCTATCTCTCCCCCAGAGGCAACTTGTGCAATAGGTTGTAGTGGACTTGATGTGTTAGCGCTGAAGAGGAATGCTATTTGGTCTTGTCCGTCATGACGGAGACCGGTTGTGGTGATGGTAACTTGGAAACGGATATGTGGCATACCCAGCGACGCCAGTCGTTCACGCATTTGTTTCTCGATTTCGACTGCGGCTTTTTGGCGTAGTTTTGTGAGTTTGTCAGCTTGTTGCTTACATGTCGCTTTCAAAGTATTGAGTTCTTCCTGGATCGATGCTATTGCCTCGTCGCTGTTCTCAATCAGACTGAGTTGCCGTTGCAGTTCGTTGCGTTGTGCAATTAATTCTGCAACTGTATCTACGTGATACTTTTTCTCCAAGTCATAGATTTTATCAAGACGTTGGTTGGTTCGATCAAGTTCAGCAGGATTGAAATCGATTTCATCCAAACAAGCATCTACATCCTGGGCAATGTCCTTCAGTTCTATCTGGCAGCTCTCCATGCGTTCAATCCAATCTTCTGCAACAGGATAGACTTTTGCTATCGAGCGAATTGCAGAGAGTGACTTGCGGAGTAGGGGGAGAACGCCTTGTTCGTCTGCGGCCAGATGATTCTGAGTTTCATAGAGTCCTGTTTTGATGTCCTCACTATGAGCCATGGTTTCCCGTTGCTGTTCCAATTCTTCCTGTTCGTCCTCAGCTAATTGGGCATTGGAAAGTTCTTCGTATTGGAATTGGAGAAAGTCATGGTTCTGGCGGTTGCGCTCCATCTCCTCCTGCAGATCTTGCAGTTGTTGCTGTTTGGCGTGATATTGCAAGTACAGTTGTTGATAGTTGGCAAGAGCGTCTTGATCCTTAGCAATCGTGTCGATGACCTCAAGCTGAAAATCTTGTTTCCCCAACAAAAGGTTCTGGTGCTGGGAATGGACGTCTACCAGCATATCACCCAGTTCTTTTAATAGTGAAAGCGCGATAGGGACATCGTTAATAAAGGCACGACTCTTTCCTGCTGCAGTCAATTCACGGCGGATGATGCAATCCGTATCATCATAGTCAATGTCGTTCTCCTCAAAAAAGTATTTCAGTTGATATTTGCTGAGGTCGAAATGTGCTTCAATGATACAACGATCTGCACCTTGTTTGATAGTCTTGGAGTCAGCACGTTGTCCTAATAATAGTCCAATAGCGCCGAGGATGATACTCTTACCGGCACCGGTTTCTCCGGTAATTACAGAGAATCCCGGATGCAACTCGATGTCGAGTTCATCTATCAACGTAAAATTCTTGATGTATAATTGTTTTAACATCTCTAATTCTTGATTTGATCCCAAGCATTACTTTGGGACGCATTGATGGAAAACAAAAGTTCGTATACTTGTTCTTTTTCTTTCTGTGTTCCTTTACCATGATAGATTGAGGCCAATTCGTCACGTTTATAGTCTGTCCATATCTGAGGCAAAAGGCTCAGAGGCTTATTCTCATGGGCCTCTTTCAAATTCTGTAGTGCTGCAGTGATATTTGTCCGTCCACGTTCAGCATTATTACTCATCTCATCAAGTCCTGTGCGGTAATAATCATATTGCAACTGACGCATGGGTTTCATGGCCTCGTCTAGATAGTCATTGATAATGGCAAAGCGGTTACGACTGGTCTCGAATGCTTTCCATCCGGTAAATCCCAAATTTTGTGTGTTATTTACTAGATTCAGACAACGCTGCAAGACATCAGTTCCCCCTAAGGGAGAGAAACTGTCGAGGTCAAGCCCGATGATAAGATATGCATAATAGGCGAAAAGTGCGGTCAATTGATTGTCAACCATCTCTTCTTGATAATTCAATTGGTCGTATTGGGCATAGTCAAAGTTGAAATCCGCATCTTTATTATTATATAATGTGGTAGTATAGGTGGAGTAATAGACAGGACGGTTCGCTTGAATCATGGCTGTTGCCTCAAAACGATTGGCAGACTTGTCATACTTGGTGATTGTAATATTGAAATTACAGTTAATTCGTTCGTGTTTTTGAAATTGATAGTCTGTCCATTGGCGCTCATTAATGAATTGTTCCAGCGATTGTTGAAGCGTTTCAAATACGCTGGCGTCTGTTCCTTCAATCTGGGCATGGTTAATGTTGACCTTGGCATTCAACTCTTGTGCTTCAAGGGATAACGAAAAAAACGATGCAATGAAAAGCCAGACAAACTTTTTCATAGAATGGATGCTAATTCGTTGACAATATCAGCTGCAACTTCACGTTTTGGCTTACGAGGAAAATCTTTCTGGCCTTGGCGAGAGATAATGCTGATTTGGTTGTCGTCAGATTGGAAACATGTTCCTTCGTTACGCAAAGAGTTCAAGACAATGAAATCAAAATTCTTGCGTTCCAGTTTTCCTTGTGCATTGTGCTCTTCATCATTAGTCTCCAAGGCAAAACCTATGAGTTTTTGGTCAGCGCGTTTCATCTTCCCTAATTCTCTCGCTATGTCATGAGTTGGTTTCAGGCGGATAACAAGGTCGTCATTCTCGCGCTTGATTTTCTCTTCAGCAATGGATTCTGGGCGAAAGTCGGCCACAGCGGCACAGAGAATTGCTGCGTCACATTCAGAATAAGTTTGCTTTGCAGCCTGATACATTTGTTCACAGCTTTCCACATCTATGCGATGAATATTAGGATTGGTGGTGGTCAGGGCTACAGGTCCTGCTATCAGTTCTACCTGAGCTCCTTGTTTTGCACATTCCTCGGCAAGCGCAAATCCCATTTTCCCACTGGAAAAGTTTCCGATGAAGCGAACGGGATCAATTCTTTCATAGGTTGGCCCCGCAGTAATCATGATTCGTTTGCCCTGAAGTGGGGTAGAAGTATTGAGCGCATGAGATAGAAATTCTACAATTATTCCCGGCTCTTCCATACGCCCTTTTCCTTCCAGACCAGATGCAAGGAAACCGCTTTGTGGTTCGATAATCTGATTTCCAAAGGACTGTAACTTGCGAAGGTTTTCCTGTGTCGTAGGATGCTGATACATATCCAGGTCCATGGCCGGAGCAATGAAAACAGGAGCTTTCATAGAAAGATAGGTCGTAATCAGCATGTTATCAGCTATGCCATTTGCCATCTTACCTAACGTCGATGCGGTACAGGGAGCAATAAGCATTGCATCAGCCCATAGGCCGAGGGCGACATGGGAGTGCCATGTGCCGTCGCGTTGGGAAAAGAAATCGCTGATAACGGGCTTCTGGGTTAGGGCAGAGAGAGTGATGGGAGTGATAAACTCCTTGCCTGCAGGAGTAATAACTACTTGTACTTCAGCGCCAGCCTTGATAAGTCCACGGATAATATAGCAGGCTTTATATGCTGCAATAGACCCAGTAATACCTAATACAATCTTCTTGCCTTTGAGCATATTTATAAGTTCATTTGACTCTCACGCAGACGAATGCGTGTGAGAACCTGTTTTGTGTTATAAGTAAAATCTCCACCCAATATCCAACTATAGTAGCCAGGATCATAACGTAAGACTTGTGCGACGGATTCTCCTTTATGTTTGCCAAAGTTGAAAATTTCCGTCATCACAGGTTTACCATCTTTATCAAGTACTGTCATACCTTTGTTGTCCTTGAGTTCTCCCCACACAATACGACCGGCAAAGTCAATATTGTCGTTGGTCTTTGAGAAATCGGCGAGGAACTGCATGTCGTTCTGAAGAATCCGTTCAGGCTCTTCTTGATTCTCAGCCGTATACATATCCAATTGTCCTTGAAGAACTCGGTAGGTAGCCTCTGTGTCTTCGTCGGCTCGGTGAGCCGTGAAATCCTCTTCCATCTTCCTGCCACAATAGAACTTGTATGCTGCAGCAAGATTGCGACGTTCCATCTTATGATAAATGGTTTGTGCGTCAATCAGACGACATTTGGAGAAATCAAAGTCAATTCCGGCACGCAAGAATTCTTCTGCTAAGAGAGGTACATCGAAATGATTAGAATTGTAACCGGCAATATCACTTCCACTGAATATCTGATTCAGTTGTTGAGCTATCTGCTTGAATGTAGGTTTGTCCTTCACATCCTCGTTCTTGATGCCTGTCAACTCTTCTACAAGAGCAGGAATAGTTTTTTCTGGATTGATAAGGTGATTACCTCGTTCTTCCTTGCCATCAGGATAGATTTTGATATAGGATATCTGAATGACACGGTCCTTGACAAGATCAAGGCCCGTGGTTTCCAAGTCAAAGATGACGAGAGGCTTCTGTAAATTAAGTTTCATCTGTTGGAGAGTTTAGTCATTGATGAGCATGGGCATCATCAGCATCAGTACATCTTGGTTCTCAGGTTGCTCAGAGGGCAATACTAATCCTGCACGGCTTGGGTCTGCCAACTGTATGATTACTTCCTGACAGTCAAAGTTACTTAAGATTTCGATGAATGAAGCTCCCTTGAAACCAATACTCATAGGCAGTCCGTTATAATCGCATGACATGCGCTCTGTAGCAGTCTTTGAGAAATCATAATCCTCAGCATCAAGTTGAAGCGTTCCATTTTCTACATGGAAACGTATCAGATTACTGGAGTCATTGGCGAAAGGTTGTACGCGACGTAAGGCAGCCAACAATCCCTGACGGTCAATAGTGATGATATTGGGATTTCCCTGTGGAATGACGGAATTATAATTGGGATAGCGTCCTTCAATCAGTCGGCAGGTGATTTGGCCTTCACCATAGTTAATCTGGGCATTACGTTCGTCGAAACGAATTTCCACATCTCCGCCATTCTTTTGCAATAGACTCTTCAGCAGAGAAGCCGGTTTCTTGGGTAATATAAATGCTGCAGGCTGATCGCTCTGTATGGTATAGACCTTATTGCGAACCAGTTTATGACCATCAGAAGCAACTATAGCAAGGCATTCTGTTGTAAGATCAAAATATATACCATTCATGACAGGACGAAGCTCGTCCTGTGCAGTGGCAAATAACGAACGGTTAATGTTTTCTGCCAGCAAATCACTTGAGATGTTAATAATGTGTGCACTGTCACTGATAGATTGTGTCTGCGGATATTCACCAGCATTCTCAATAGGGAGTGAGAACATACCATTCTGATAACTGATTTTAACAGCATTCTCCTGTAGGTTGACATCAAAGATAATTGGCTGTTCGGAAAAACCCTTCACAGCTTCCAGCAGGTCGTGGTTGCCAATGGCAAATCGGACATCACCGTCACTCTCAGTCAGCTCAACCTGAGTGTTCATCATATTTTCGCTATCGGAGGCTGTAAGATGAAGTACATTGCCTTGGACGTCGAATAAGAAGTCGGATAAAATAGGCAAGGAATTCTTGCTGTTAATCACTCTCGAAAGAGCTGTGAGTTTGCTGCTAAGCGCAGTGCTTGATACTGTAAATCTCATGAGTATTTTAATTTTTTGTTTTAAGTCTATTAAACTGACTACAAAAATACAAAAATCCTCATTTAAAAACAAAAATATTCCGTAAAATATTCTCAAATTAAAAGTATTTTTCGTAATTTCGCAATCTGAAACGTAAAATCAACATTTAATAACGTATAAAACAACTATGGAATTAACAGGTAAAATTATTGCCGTACTACCGGCAAACAGTGGTGTTTCAGCACGTACTGGTAACTCTTGGATGTCTCAGGAATATGTGATTGAAGTTCCTGGACAGTATCCACGCAAGTGTCTGTTCCGTATCTTCGGAGAGGACCGCATCAAGCAATTCAATATCCAAAACGGTGAGGATGTTACGATTAGTTTTGATATTGATGCCCATGAGTATAATGGACGCTGGTTTAACGAAATTCGTGCTTACAATGTCACTCGCGGTGCTGTTGCTCCTCAGCAGGCTGCAACTCCTTTCCCACCACAGCAGGCTGCTGCTCCACAGGCCGCAGATGCTCCATTCCCTCCTGCACAGGAACCCGCTGGAGAGGGTAGTGCTGACGATCTGCCCTTTTAGGATAAAATTCTAAGAAAAATAATATGGGCTGCATTCTTTCGGATGCAGCCCATTATTATATATAATAAGGAGTAGGGGAGTGAATTACTCGCCCTTCTCCATTTGTGCCTTCAGATTGGCCAGTACGTCGAGGTCACCGAGAGTGGTGCTTGCTGCAACGTTCTCAATCTTTGGAGTATCGTCCTTCTTGACAGTGCGTGTCTTCTTGGCAGCAGCCTTCTTCTCCTCACGCTGAGGATCCTCAAAGGTGCGGCTGTGAGACAGGATGATGCGCTTTGAATCCTTATTGAACTCAATAACCTTGAAGGGCAGTACCTCATTGAGTTGAGCCTGTGAGCCATCTTCCTTAACGAGATGCTTAGGAGTAGCGAAGCCCTCAACATCCT
>RHMF01001949.1_pt1 | contig 10982 bp, 6 predicted proteins | sample 5365151 | NCBI WGS metagenome assembly RHMF01 (sample SAMN10266501, study PRJNA497801) | feces metagenome | isolation source: feces | host: Bos taurus | place: China: Prairie of Fairy Mountain | collected 2017-08-14 | reverse complement strand
ATTTATATTACCCCAATTTTCTATTTCCCAACCAAAAGATTTTCTTTTTGTACTATCATTAATTAGAGGACGCCTTTGATTAAAATACAGCCCTATAAAAAAAGCGACAATAAAAATCTCATATCCCGCACCAAATATTTTACCTCTATCCTCACGCAAAGAAGTCTCACCCTTTTTATAATCACAGAATTTTTTAAAAATAGACTCTTCATATCTTTTTTCCCATTGAGGATTACGTGAAGCCCAAGTTTTATATAAATTTTCCTTTATCATAATATATTATTTAATTTTTTTAGCACTTGTTTGAATAGTAGATAAGTCCTTATCATCAAAAGGAGTTACCTTTTCAATTCTATAAACAGAACAAGTAAGTTTATCAATAGTCTCAAAATCCAAAGACTTATTACCTGTATTTTTATCAACGTTGATTAAATCCTTTGTTACAATGATACACTGCTTATCAATATTATCAATAACATTATAAAACGTATCCTCCTTGAAACCACCAAAAGAAGAAGTAGGAGCATCGAAAATAAGAGGATAATCTTGCTCACGTTTCAAAGTCGTAATACGAGAAATAGCGAAAAGAACAGACATATACATAGTTGTTTTCAAAGCACCGTTAGGATTTTCAATACGCAGACCATTCTCACTATGAAGCTCAATGCGAGCAGAATTATTATAAGTCTTTATAATTCTAATAATACCATGAAAATCATTACGATTTAATTTAACCAAATAATCATTCGCTTCCTCTTCAAGCAGAAATTGATTAATATTCTTTTCTTTCGCATTAGCAAAAGCCTTTGCAATCTTTTCAAAAGTAATATGTACGCGTTTATAAATCTTAGACCAAGAGCTACCAGGTTCAAGTTGATTTATTTGTTCTAAAATTTCATTTCTTTCCTTCTCTTTAAATTGTAACGTAGTTGTAAGATGTTCAAGACGCTTTTCAGCCCTACCCTTAGCCTCAAAGAATCCACGTAAATCAGAAAAGTTAGTTTCAAGTAAATCAGCAGATAAACCTGATTGAATAATTAAATCGTTTCGTTCATCTTCAGCTTCTTTCAAATCATCTTCACATTTACTTAACTCAGCCTTTCTTTTAGAAATAAAAAATAACTCATCATTTATATCATTTTTTATTTGTGCAATATTTTGTTGTTCATCTCCACTTAATCTAATAAGTCTATTATGAAGATCTCCTATAAAGGAATTTGGAAATAACACGGCTTGCTTTTCTGATTCATTACTAACTTTATTTTCTATATGATTTAAATACTCTTGTAATTTATTTTGCATAAATTCGTAAGCTTCTGAACCGTTAGGAGCAGGACGTCCACAAACCTTACAAACTTCATCATTAAGCATTTCTTTCATTGTAGCCTCATCAGGTAAATTCCAAGGTAAAGGAACAAATTTTCTCAATTTTTCTATTTCTTCTTTTTGTGCCTCTTCTTTTGCAATACGTACTATTTCTTCTTTTTCAAGTTTTCGTTTTTCTTTACTTAAAGCAGATACTTTTGTTGAAAACTCGTTAATGATAGATGGAAAAGAACATAAAATCCAATGTCTATCTAGTAAATTTGTACTATAATTACATATAGTTTGAGCTTTTAATTTAGAACGTTTATCTCGTAATATTTTTACACGTTCGTTTATTTTTTGATAATTTTCAGCTATTTCTGCATTATTTTGTAAGTGTTCCAATTTTTCAGAGAAATCAGAAATACTATTTTTTTTATTATCAATTTCTTTTTTTATTTCATTAATTTCTCTTTCTATGTTGTTTAATTTATAGTTTAGTTCATTTGCTTGTTTTGAAACCTTTTTATCGTTAGTTAATTCTCTATTAGCAGCATTAGCAGATTTCTGTTCAAAATTAGCTGTCATTTCAACAAAATCATCAAATTGTTTAATACCAGAAAAAGTATCAACTAATGTTTTTAAAGCAGTATCATTATCAAATACATTAAGTTCATTTTCTCCTTTAAATAAGCAATATTTACGAATAATAGGTTCAAAGCACATATTCAATAATGCTTCTCCTCTCATTTTATTACGTTCACTTCCATTAATAGAATAGCCTTCAAATCTATAATCCCTTATGCGAATATCATCTTCTGAAACTTTCTCAAAAATGAAGCCTTTTTCAATTTCTTTTTCTCCATCATGTTCAAAGGTAATGCAAACAGAAACTTCATCGGATTCGCTAATTTCTAATTCTGATTTTCTCTTTTCTGAAATATGAGATAGTTTCTTGTTTTCAATACTTGTGTCAAACAACCATTCTAATGCTTCAAAAAAAGTAGTCTTACCATCTCCATTATCACCAATTATCAAAGTTAAACCTTGTGATAAAGAAAAATGATTAACACCATAGTAACTACGAAAATTTTTTATTGTTATATCTTTGATTATCATATATACTTCTCTTTTAGAAAATTAAAAATCTCTTTGTATATTTCATTTTCTGATACTTTTTGTTCTTTCCTTTCTATAATTCTTGCAATAGCTTGAATTATAGTATTATTAGAACCTAATGCTTGTGGTAATGATTGGTATTTATTAGGATCAAATTCTCCAAGTTGCATTAGTTCTTCATCTTCAATTATCGCCTGCAAAATTTTATCTCCATTTGTTTGGTACATTTTCATAAATATTAGTTAAATATTGATAAATTATACTTGTTCAGTACATCTTGTAATTCATTAACAGTGTCATTAAGATTTTCTGATAACAATGCAAAATCTCGAACACGTTTTAATTCATTTTCAATAAGACTTTTTTCTAAACGGAAACAATCTTCATTGAATACATTATCAGGAACTACAATTAAGTCGTGAATAATTGCATTTTGTTTATCTTTATGTGTTCTAAGTACACGTCCTCTTCGTTGAATGAATTGACGAGGATTACCCGTACTTGCACAGAAAATAGCTAATTCACTACGAGGAACATCAACTCCTTCATCTAAACATTTCATAGAGGTTAGAACATTGATATTTCCATCAGCAAAACCTTTTAGCATTTCATCTCTATCCTTTGATTCAGATGTAAATTGTCTAACAGTAATATGAGAATCTAAATCACGAACAATAGAACTGTATTCATCTATAAGGTGTTTTGTGTCTTCATCATCAGAATAAACATCATATTCATCAAAAATATCTGCTGATTGATCATCTGGTCTATTCCCCTCTGGAACATAAACTAATGTATATTTAAGTTCTCCTTGTTTTGTAAAATAATCTTTTAATATATTCTTAAAAATGATTTTTTTATTTTCAGCTTTATGAATTATTTGTTTGCGAATAAGCAATAGTGTTTTTAGTAACTCTTTACTATCATTATCTTCTTTATTAAAAACTTTGGCAATTTTTAAGGAAAGTTCAATATACTTTTCCATTTCATTGCTTGTTAGTTTGACAATATGAGGATAATAATAATAACGACATAGTGCGTTATTTTCAATAGCTTCTCTCATAGAATATTCAAAAGTATAAGATTGTGTACAACCAAAAAACTCCATTAAACGATTGTTTCCTGTTTCATCAAACTGTCTTTCAGGAGTTGCAGACAATCCAATTCTTCTAAGATATTTTATTTCAGATAATCGACTTATTATTCTACCACTTCCCATATTGTGAGCTTCATCGGCAATTAACAATAATTTCTTTTTAGGTAGTAGATTTAAATCAATAAAATTATCAGATTTAATAAAAGAAGCATAAGTAGATATTATTATGTAAGATGTTTTATTTTCCGGATTAGAAGCCTCTATCATTTGTAGGTTAGCCAAGGATTTTTTCCATTTATTACTATATTTAGAACAAACCTTGATGATATTACTAAACTTGAATTTTAAACATTCTTTTTCCCATTGTTCTAATAATGTAATAGTAGGAACAAGGATTAAGGCTTTATAATACCCATTACTTTTGTATATTTCAAGCAAACAATTAAGTGATGTGATAGTTTTACCTGTTCCTGTTGCCATTGCAAACAATCCTTTTTGTTTATTTTGTTTCCAATTTTCAAAAGCTAATTTTTGATAATCTCTTGGACCACTTGAATAAGGAAAAGCAGGAATTGATTCTTCGTAAAGTGGTTTGTAATCCTCTTTTTGATTAATTTTTTCAATAATAGCTTCAACTTTATCCTTTGCTTTACAAAGAGCTTTTTCAACAAAAGGGGAGTTCTCTACCTTAGAATCTTTTTTTATAATTTCATATTCAGCTTCAAGTAAATCTAATAGAGATTTGTTGTTAGTTATGTTAATTATTTGAGTTTTTATATTTTCGGCTGAAATATAAGATACGTTCAAATCTTGTTCTGAGAAAACTTGTTCAAAATCTTTTTTTATAATATCTATTTTTGCTTTCTCAATTATTCCATCCCAATCACAAGAAGCAGTTAAACTTTCAATATTATCAATCAATGCCGCTTTTGAAAAGTTACATGAACCATCAAATCCGATAGTATTTAACCCATCGGAGAAAATTCCTGATTTGGTATGAGATATGCCAATACTATTTTTAGGAGAGATTATTTTGATTTCAATTCTATCATTACGAATTAACCAAGATAAACAATCGAAAAAATGCTTGTTTCTTTCGGAAAGAGCTTCGTAAATACTTTTAATATCAGACAGATCAAAAAAAGGAATATTATCTATGTTATTTTCGCCATTTATTATAGCTGTTTTATCACACTCGGTTAATATATCATTTATAATGAGTCTCATCTTTCCACCATTATATAAGAAAGTGGCAAAGCCATTAGCAAGTATGCTGATAGCAGAAGAAGAGAAGAATCCCAGCATTAAATCAAACTGTGTTGAATTACACAAACAGTCAGAGAAGAAACCAACAGGTTCCCACTCTGTACGAGATTTAAAACGCCTATGATTTGGTAAAGATATATCTGTTTTTAACATATTATATAAAACAATTCGCACAATTTATTTCATCATCATCAAATAAATCAATAAGTAAACCTGATGATTTTGAATTTAAGTTTTCCTGTTTTTTTATGTAATCTAATTTTATTTGTCGTACCCTTTCTGGATTGCTTAATTCAGCAAGTGTTTCTCCTTGTATCCAAGTGTAACCATCTTTTTCATACTCCATAGATTTTTTATAAAGTTCAGGGTGTTGTTCCAAAAGCCAAATCCATTCTATTCGTTGTTGAAAAAAACAAAAATAACAACCTGAACGGCTTCGGCTATAAGTTCCTTTCTTGCCATCAACTTCAAATTCAATAGGAGTATAGTAAGCAGGTATTCCTACACCACTTTCTTTCAATATTCTAAAAATATCATCTTTAATAAGAATATCTTCATTATTGATAAGTGGAAATTCAGAAAGTTTTCCAACGGGATAATCTGTAGTTTTTAGAAATTCAAAAACTACTTTATTAAAAGTTTTTATGTTTAAGTCTAATAAAGCATTTAATTTCTTACTATAATAGAATGATTTATTAAGAGGGGTTAATACAATTTCAATTGCTTCATCAATAATATCATTTGAAGCGAACTTTTTATATAAATCAGCTATTTTAGTTATATTATCATTATGAAGAACCTTTTGTATAACATCTACACTCCATATATTTTTTCTAAAAGGGAAGATAGCTTGAATATTAGGTTTAGTTGAAACATATCCTTCTCTATCTTCATCTCCCCTTATCCCAACATAAGATATAGTAGGAGTGTCTCCAACAAATTTTTCAAATTCTGCCAACTTCATTTTTTGAGTACACCACCTCGCTTGTGGAGAAGGTAAATAGCCACCTGACGCTTTTAGAAAATGATCGAAAGGAGTAGGTTCTGGACTCCCTTCTGCCGCTTTTAGACGTTTTATTTTTCCAAGAATAGATTCAAGATTATCAACGAGTTTTTCGGTTTCGGTAAGTTCACAACCTGTATCTGAATTATAATACTCTATTGCAAGTTCCGGATACAATTGTTTTAAATAGATAGCCAATGCAGCACTATCTTTACCCCCAGAAATACCTAATACATGTCTAACTTTATTCATCTTTAAACTTCTTTTTAAGTATATTTAGTAATGCATAAGCATCTATTTCATCATCTCCAGATAATAATTCATTGATTTTGTTTTCAAGTTTTGTTGCTTTGTCGGATTTTTGTTCATTAAGATGAATAATTTGAGGAGAAATAGAACCTTTATTAGATATTAACTCAACTCTAATGAAATCATCATTAGATTCAAAACCTTTATTACTAATATCAATATATTTTTCAAGTTCTTTAAATGAGTATATAAGATTATCAATCAAATAGGATTCTTCTTCATCTAAGATGTTTTCTAATTGTTTGTCTAAAATTACGTAAGCTAATGATTGATACCAATTTTTTTTGTCAATTGCATTTGATGTAATTCGAGTAAGTATAGTTTTTTGTTTATCTGTTAGAAGATAGGTTTTTATACAAGAATATCTATTTTCTAATTCTATTTTATAGGAACTAAATTCATTAGATTTTAAATTCAAACTTGAAATTAAAGCTTTTTCTATTCTGTTTATTAGTTCAGCATAACAAGATCTTAAATCTCTAATTGCATTTTGGAGTAAATCTACATAAGTTTTTAAAACTTCATCATTGTTTATTATATCAACGTCTTTGAAACCTAAGGCGTGAGGTAAATCTTCAAAAAAAGTTTTTTCTGGATCTTTTGCTTTTGCAATAACATTTCTAAATTGAATAGTAGTCTTTTTTAATTTCTTTGTATGTTTTGCATAATTGCTTAACTTATTATAAAATATTAAGAATGGTTTAATAGTATCAATAAGTGAAGAAGTTGTGAAGTCATCATCTTTATCAAGTTTTACAATTTCTCTGTATCTATTGAATAAATCTAATTTTACTCCATCAATATTAAAGGCTTTGACAAGATAATTTGTCGGATTCTTTTGTAAAATATCAAGGACTTCTCTATTTATATTTGGAATAAAAGTTCCATTATCACTATATAAAGAAAAATCATTCTTTTTTATAATTAGAAATACAGGGAGCCATAAATCAATAAAACCCTGTTTTAATTTTAAAGGTCGAGATTTAAGCAAATTAATAAGTTCTCCAAGTTTACGAGGTTTTTCTTTACTACTTTCTAAAAAATCTTCACATGTTTTCCATAGATTACTAAAAGAACTGTCTTTTGGCTCTAAGAGTTCATAATAACCAAGGTGTTTTCTGTGAATTTCTGTTTTCCTTAATAAAGTTAAGAATAATGTTTTTTCGGGAGGAAATTTGCTTTGTTCAAATCCAAGATTACTATCAGAAGAATATTCTAATAAATGGGTTAGTAAATTAATACGAGCCAACGACATTACGCTACTTGCCTTGTGTTTATTTATCAATTCATTTATAAATGTGGGAGTTGCGTAATAAATTTCATCACAATTTTTAGATAACCATTTGTTTAAATGAGTTTTTGAATTGATACTAATTTCTTCTCCTTTGTAAATCCAAACTATATTGTCGTTATAACTATATAATTCGTTTAAAACATTAGCGTTTAGTAAACTTTTCTCATATTCAATTAACGCTTTTATTTCCTTGTGAGCAACTTTATCTGAACTATCAATAATGTTTTGAATATAGGTCAATTTGTCGAGCATCCAAATGTTGTTAACGACTTTATCAGATTGTTTAAAATAAGCATATATTATAGCTTCTTCAACATTGGCTGTTTCTTCTTTTAATTGATTTAAAGATAAATCTTCATTAAAAATTAGATTTATATAACCATCTATTTCATTTATTGGTTGGTGTTTTATAGGTTGATTAGATATTACATATTCAAAATAACGAGGAGTTCCTTTTTTGAAATATGTTGCGTTTGCAAATTCTAATGGTAAATTAAAACTACGTAATAATTTTTCAACAATATCAGAAGAACGAGGAACAACGCCACTCGCTTTTAGTAATTCGCCTTCAATATTAACATCCGTTCCTTCAAAAAGCATATACTGCGATTTGTATTCAGCATAGCGAATTATTTTGTAATTATTTAATAAATCAATTATTCTTTCTGCATTTTTTATCCCTAAGGCATATTTTGCATATATAGATAAATCTTCTTTTGTTATCTTAATTCCAGCATTTCCAAACAAATTAAGCATTCCAATTGTTTTTATTAACAAAGAAGCATCTTTAAGGTCATTTCCATTAAACAAACTTTCTGCTCTTTCAAGTGATACTTTTATCCCTGTCCATGTTGCAGAATCGGAATTTACCTCGGATAAATATGAGTGGAAATTATAAATATCATAATCATAAATATTAGCTAAATTAAATGTAGTGTTTTCTTTTTCTTTAAAATTTTGGAGAGAATCTCTGCCACTTGCTTCAAGAAAAGAAAAAAGTGTTCTTTCATTTTGTCCATATCGTTGTATAGATAGTGTTAATGCCTGTGCAGAAAATAAATCCATAGGATAAAGACTCTTTGCAGTTGCAATATCTATTGATTTACTTGCAAAGTTTGTTTTAATAGCAAGATGATATAATTTGTCAAAATCTTTATTTAATTGTTGCCTTGGATTAGAGCCTATTCTCTTTGAGGCAAGTTGTAGTAATTGTTCAACAGGTTCGTTAAATACTATTTCTTTAAAACGTCCCTTGACTTTATTCCATTCTTGTCGTTGAGATTCAGTTAAATTGTGTGCATAAGAATTAAAATTTTGGTGCAGTGTGGTTAGTAATATTGCATTTCTTTTTTGATGATTTATAAATTCAGTAAATTTTTGAAAAAAATAAAGTTCTCTCTCTGGTTCATTCTTAGAAGCGTATTCTAAAAGTTTGCCAAATTCGTCAATTACAATAAAAACGAATTCTTCCTTTTTAGTACACGAAGAAATCAACTCTTTAAGGTTATCAAAGATGTTGTTTGTTATGTTTTTAAAAGGAAGTCTATTCGTAAGAAGATTATGCAATGGCATATAATCTCCGACTATTTTAAAAAAACGAAACTTTTTAAATTTATTAAATTGTCCATTGTTACGAATAAGAATATTAGAATTATTTATAAGGCTATCTTCTAATGCTAAAATAAAATTAGATTTACCAGTACCGTAAGAACCTATTATGTTGAAAGAATGAATGCCTGATTCAAAAGAATTAACAATGCTTCCTACAACATTAAGTGCGTTTTGAGTGATTATATATTTTTGAGAATCAAAACTACTATGTTCAATATTTATAGATGGTGTATAATTCATGTTATTTATCCTATATAATAATTTTTAAGTACTTCATCTTTTGATAATTCTCCTTTGATTTGTAGTTCTTTAATGCCAGCTACATCAGAGAATACCAAGATTCCAGAATAATCAATACACAATTGTTTTATGATATTTAGTAAATCGTTGTTTGTTAAACAAAAAATTAAAGCTAAATCTCTCATCATTTCAAATGAAATACTATTATTGTCATGGAATGAATGAAGTAATGCGTATAGAAATATTTTTGGAGGTACGTTAGTTTTGTTTTCATAATTAAATATAAAAGTTCCCTCTTCTGTTTCTCGAATTAAATTTAGTTGAGCAAAGATTGTGTTACTATCTTCAATGTTTGAAATTGATTTGTTGTAGTAATTGTGAATTAAAACATTGATGTCTTTTTTTACAGTATTTTCATTGTAGATGTTTTGGTAGCCAACATTATCAAAACATACGTGTTTTATGAAATTTTGTAATTTATTTTTTTCTATTGTGTTACGTTGGCTATGGTAGTCTATGAAAGTTGTTTTATATGCTGTTGCATGATTCGTATTTACTATAAGAAAATGTAATAGATATAGAGATCCGATGTCTTCAAGAAAGGGATCAAAACCATTTTCACTATTAAATAATTTGCGAGCAATATCTTCTAAATCTCCATCTTGATTTAAAAGACCAAAAGCCTTCATATAATATTTGATAGAAGCAACCATATTTTTGCCAACACCTAAATGAACGACAGCTTCCTCATCATTGAAATTATATTCGTTTACAACAAATTCATAACCTTTTTTTAGCCAATGTAATTTACAAGAAAATGTTTCGTGTCCTGAGAATATTGGTTTTGCCATATAGAAATAAAAAATTAAATTCTAAACTTAAATATTGGCAAAGTTACGATTTTCTCCTTAAAATACAATAATAAATGTATATAATTTCTATTGAAAATCAACAAACCAACAACCCTCAAAATTTTTCTTTGTTTTTTGAAATTTTTTCAAAGAAAAATTTCTTTGTTTTTTGAAATTTTTTCAAAGAAAAAAAAGATTTTTTCTTTGCTTTTTTTCTTTTTTTCAAAGAAAAATTTTGAGGGTGTTTTGAAATGGAAAATTCTATGAATAATACTCTGAAAGCAAAGCTTATTTCAACTCCATCAAAATAGGAATTTTCACAGTTTTTACCTCTGTCATAGGAGTTTTATTTAGCTCAAAAATAACAATTTTGTTTTCTCCTTTTTTCAACCAAACGCCCGGAATATAAAGCGTTTGTTGAGGACCGACTTGCCAATAACGACCTATGTTGTGTCCGTTGATAAACACAATCCCTTTTCCCCAATCGGACATATCAATGAAAGTGTCTCCCGTTTCATTAAGAGTGAATGTGCCTTCATAGAAAACGGGACAATCTTTCAAACGATTTGCTTGCGAACTTGGGTTCTTTAACACATTTCTGCTACCTAACTTAGAAAAATCAGGCATTTCATTCATTGGCAGTTGATACATCTCCCATTCACCTTTGATTTCTTCTCCCGCAATGGTGATTGGGCTGATTATCCCTTTGGTGTTGTGAACAATCTCGCTGCCATAGTTTATGCGTCCCATATTTTCCACCAAGATTTGTAGGGTTGCATTGAAAGGAATATTGATTTGCATTTCGTAGGTCTGAGTGTTGCGATTAAGTTCTCCGACTTTTTCGCCATCGATGTAAATTACAGCATAATCACGCAAGCCATTGATTGC
>RHMF01001400.1_pt1 | contig 10985 bp, 9 predicted proteins | sample 5365151 | NCBI WGS metagenome assembly RHMF01 (sample SAMN10266501, study PRJNA497801) | feces metagenome | isolation source: feces | host: Bos taurus | place: China: Prairie of Fairy Mountain | collected 2017-08-14 | reverse complement strand
GAGTGGGAGCGTTTTTGGTTTCTTTTGGGGCGGGCCAAAAGAAACTCGCCGCAGGGCGAAATGTTTTGATACTTTTGCGATACAAAAGTAAGAAAAAAGCTTTTAGCCTCATTCACAGTGGGCCAAAAGAAACTCGCCATAGGGCGAAATGTTTTGATACTTTTGTCGATACAAAAGTATGGGGATACAAAGTAAGAAAAAAGCTTTTGGCATCATTCAAAAAGAAAACCCCCGACCGGCGATGCCTGTCGGGGTTTGAATCAAAAAACTATCTTTCTTTTCCCAAAAGAAAAAGTAATAACCCCGCCGCAACCGTAGACCTGCATTGAAGAAACCCTGCTCTCGCAAGGGTGGTGTCCTAACCCGTGCTTTGTGCTACCAGCATCCGACCTTCTCCGGTCCTTTTCCGACTTGTTTCATTCGGGGAGCGGGAGAAACGGGAGGTCTGCATCCTGCGTCGGGAAAATCGGACTCCGATTTCTGAATGTGGGTTTATAAACACAAATCATACGGGAAGGGCAGGTAAAAAATCTGCCGTAAAACAGTATGTGCAGCCGGCACGGGAATTATTCTTCGCCGTCTCCGTCAAGAGCGTCGTGGTCGATATCGCCCATGAATTCGTCTTCAAAAGCGTCGGCCGCCTTGTCGAATTCGTCATCGTCGTCGATGGTAATGAGGAATTCTTCGCCGTTTTCGTCTGTTGTGAGCTTGAGAATAACATATTCGTCATCTGCACCTTCGGTGGGCATAAGTGCTACATATGTTGTTTCGTCTATTTCCATAGTACCGATAAGCTCAAATTCGCTTTCGTTTCCTTCTTCGTCTGTAAGAGTAAATATTTCCTGTTCAAATTCAAGTGTTTCGTCTGCCATTATAGAATCCTCCGTTCTTTGAGTAAATATATTTTATCTTATTTTTTGTTGTCTGTCAATAGAGTTTGCGACTTTTCATGCGTGTGAAAATGTCATAAACCGCGGATTTCCGCCGTTTTTTGCAAAACTTCGGGCATTGCTTTTGCCCTTTTGCATCAATTCAATTTGCCGTCAGTTCGCCGCTTCACCGGTTTATTTCCTCTCGCCTTTCACTTTTTTCCAGTACTCTTTTGCCGAATTTTCGGTTTTGTTGTCGGCAAATTCATAGTAGACTCTGTCCTTTATGTCGTCGGGCAGATACTGCTGGGGATAGTAGTGATTGGGGTACGGATGAGGATATACATATCCTGCATTTTTATTCGCCGACGGCTGCATGGAATCACGGATGTAGTCGGGCATATTCTGACCGAGTCCCCTTTTCACGTCCTCTGCGGCAAGGGCATATGCGTCGTGTGCGGAGTTTGATTTTGGGAGCGTTGCAAGATATATTACCGCTTCTGCAAGAGGAAGCCTCGCCTCCGGAAGTCCGAGCTGCACCGCGTTATCGCAGCACGCCTTGACCACACATACTGCCATCGGATGTGCAAGTCCTATGTCCTCGCTGGCAATTACCAGAAGACGTCTTATGGGAGAAAGAAGGTCGCCTGCCTCAAGCAGTCTTGCAAGGTAGAAGAGTGCGGCATTTTCGTCAGAGCCGCGGATTGATTTCTGCAGTGCCGATAAAAGATCGTAATGCTCGTTGCCGTCCCTGTCAAGTTTCAGACCAAAGCCGTTCACCGACTGCTCGGCAAGTTTTTCCGTCAGACGTCCCTTGCCTGCCGTGTAGCAAAGTTCAAGGGCTCCTATGGCTCGTCTTACGTCACCGTTTGCAGCATGGGAAATATAATCAACCGCCTTTTCGCGTTCCTCCGCATCAATGTCGGCTGGGTTTGTCTTGCCGTCGAGAATAGACAGGGCGCGAAGCAGTGCTTTTCTTATTTCGGAAGCTTTGCAAGGTCTGAACTCAAACACGCTGCAACGGGAAAGCACGGCGGGATATATCGAAAAATAAGGGTTGTCGGTGGTGGAGCAGATGAGTGTTATGCGTCCGTCCTCAATGTACTCAAGCACCGTCTGCTGTTGTTTTTTGTTGAAATACTGTATTTCGTCGATGTACAGAAGTATTCCCGACGAGCCGAACAGGGTTGACGTTTCACCGATAACCTCCTTTATGTCCGAAAGGGAGGCGTTGGTGGCATTGATTTTTCTGAGTGTCATACCGCTTTTTTCGGCAACAATGCGGGCAAGGGTGGTTTTTCCGGTACCCGAAGGACCGTAGAACACCATGTTGGGAACGGTTCCCGAATCAAGAAGCTGTCGGAGCAGGCTTCCTTCTCCCAGCAGGTGCTCCTGCCCTATCATTTCGGAAAGCTCTTTGGGTCTTATGAGGTCTGCAAGAGGTGCCATATGCGACTGCTCCTTTCGTTTTTCTTTTTGGTTTGTCCCGATTTATACTTTCAAAAAACCGCTCAGAACGAAGATTCTATCTTTTCACCGCTCATAAGCTTGTCAGCGTTTTTGGAGATTTTATCAATATATTCCCTCTTGGTATAGAATTCGCCCTTGCCGTCAACCACCATATAACAACGCAGTGTCGATTCGGAGTAGAAGGCATAGGTGAGCTTTTCACCGCTTTTGAGCGTTACCGAGAAGGTAAGATCGTGAACAAGATTTTCCGTGTCGGAAAGACCTGTATAGCCGTCGAGATTTACATTTAGAAGAGATATATAGAACTGTCTGAATGAATCGGAATCAATCGTCTTACCCGACTTCTTTTCCGTAACGGTAAGGTTGTTTCCGCTGCCCTCAAGAGCAAACAGTCTCGTTCCCACAGCGGAGGATATTTCTATTTCGGACACATCGTTTATGTTGTGCTGGAACACTTTTGCCTGTATGAAATCAATAAGTCCGTATTCAAGGAAAGGCGCCGAAGATAAAGGCAGAAGAACTATCGTGTCCATGTATGCGGAATATACATAGTAATACTTTTCTCCGGTTTCGGAGTCGGTTATACTGTCACCGACAACAATGTAGTTTTCATTGCCCTTATAGGTATAGATAATCTCGCCCGACTGTTCGTCAAAGCCGTAGTAAGTCATGATTTCGTCGTATTTTTCGTTCTTGGACACATTGTATTCAAGCACCGATACTCCCGAAAGCTCGCCTATTACCGAGAACATATCATAGTAAAGGGAATATGTATTGAGCACATATCCGCCTGAAGGATATGTCATACGGTGAAGCTGGTTTGAAAGGACACCCACCCTTTCCTCTTCGGGAATGATTTCGCAGGAGAAGAAGGGCTGTCTGTTTCTGTTGTAGACTACCTTTTCAAAATAGTTTCGCTCTTCCTCGGGCACCGTTCTCGTAATAACGGGACTGAGATAATAGTTTTCGGAGTTGAAGAAAACCGACACCGAGCTGTCTGCCACATAAACTGCATCCTTGCCGCTGTGCTTCATGTAATAACCGTCTGCGCCCGTAACGGAGGAACCGACATATACCGTATTGACCGTACCGTCAACGGCTCTGACTTCCACCTTCACCTTGCAGTCGGCACCGAGACCGTATGACGAAAGATTTTCTTCGGCAATTATCCTCTTGTTTGAGAGCATATATCTTGACTGAAGAATAAGCTCGGACAGTTCACGGGCATTGTAGAGGTTTGCCTCTGCCCCCACAATATAGGCGTTGCCCGTCTTTTTATCAATCCTTGCACAGAAGGTTCCGTACTCGTTTGTGACGGTGACGCTGTCAAAATCGGCAAGAGAAATCTCGGGGAAAATGAGAGGGTAATATGTAATTGTCACACCGTCCGCATTGAAGGTGCAAAGTACGTCTTCCGTTTCGCCCTTCTTTATGTTGAACTTGTTTTTTTCGCCGCTATCGAGTACATTCAGAATATAGCCCAAGGTAATACCTCTGCCGCTTCTGTCGGTAACAACAGCCTCTACGCTATCGCCGTATTCGTCGATTTTCAGTACCGTCTGCTCCTCTTCCTTGAGAAAGATGCTCAGAAGTATGTAGCCGGCAAGAAGCACCGCGGCAAGTATGCCGAGAACGGTTATAAGCTTTTTCTGCGACGAAAGCGTCGTTTTTTTCTGATTGCTGTTTTCGTTATTCATTACAGATACTTCCTCTTGATAAATACAACCGCACCGATTGCCGCAATAATAAGCGGGAATACAATGGCAAGTCTTCTCATCATGCCCGACGATACGGCACTCGTTACGGTAATGTCCGATTCGTCAAGGGGCTTGAATTCTATGTTTATTGCACTCTCCGCGTTGATGGACGAAAGGGCATTTGTAATAAGGTCGCCGTTGGAGCAGCTGCTTTCCTCAAGACCGAGCAAAAAGCCGGTGGAGCCGCAGACAAAAACGCTTGCGCTCTTTTCGACACCGCCCAAGATGTCCGTATATTTTGTGAGAGTCATGACAGGCTTTGATGCCCAAAGATATGCGTTTTCGCCTTCAAAGGCACCTGCATTCTTTGATGTTTCAACAATGCCGGACACCGTCATCTTGTTGTTGGTGGTACCCGTAATATCCATGGCACACGCCTGAGCAAACACGGGAAGGGAGCCTGTATCGGAAGTGCTGACCGACTTATGAATCTTGTAGCCGTCGGTGGTGCTGTCGGCGCTGTAAGTGCCGAAGAAGGAAAGACCGTAGGAATTGGGAATGGCATTTTCATCGGATTCCACAATCATGGCTCTGTTGTTTACCTTTACACCGAAGTTTTCGTCGAGAAGCTCGAAAAGTTCGGGCATTTCAATGGCTGTTGCATTGAGGAAGAAGAAAATGTTGCCGAAATCCTCGCTGACATAATCTCTCAGCTTTTCGATTTCGTTTCCGCTTCCGCCGGTAATACCCGAGTAATCACTCTGGGGGTCGCAGACAATGAGAAGGTTGTACTTTGCAAGGTCGCTGCCCGCAGTTTTCTTCAGATCAACGGTTGAAATCTCGTAGCCGTAGTCCTCGAGGAAATGTCTCAGTGCGTCGTTTACGCTTTCGTTATGGCCCACAACAAAGCCTGCACGGAGCATGTTTTCGTCGGTTCTCGCACAGTTGACAATGGCTCTTGTCAGCTTGTTCTCGCCGTCAAAAGCAAATTCCATACCCGTTGAGCTTGCCGTTTTATACATATTATCGAGGTTATATATTTTGGAAAGACCCGTCGACGGACAGTGCACAATGATGCTGCTGTCGTAGATGATGTCGGCGCTTGTCTTTTTGAATGCGTTGAAATAAGCAGGGTTTGAAAACACGTCTTTATAGATAACGTCCACGTTCTTAAAGCTGCTCTTGTAGTTTTCGGCAAGAAGTCTTACCCTGTTTGCCCTGTCATCCGCCTCGATGATGTCGGAGGGACGGCAGAAGATAATCTCAACGGGCTTATCGATGCCTGCCATTATTTCTTCGGTTTCCTCCGAGATGCCGTAGAGCTTTTTGCTGGTCATATCGATGTAAAGTCCTCCAACCTTGTTATTTACAAGGCTGAGCACCACATTGAAAAGCAGCACAAACACCACAAACACTGCAGTGAACACCACTGCCGAGGAGCCGTACTTGAATTTTTTGGTAGAAAAGAGATTGGAGTTTTTCATTGTTTTTTCTTCTTTCTGATTTCTTCTTTTACTTCTGTCAGTATGGTTTTCTGCAAAAATCCGCCTTCGGAAAAGACCTGTTCACGGTATTTCCCAAGAACACCTTATTCCCAGCGTCTCTTTTCGTACACCCTGACGGTAAGGAAAAGGAACACCGCCGTAATGCTTATATAGTAGATAAGCGCCGTGAGGTCAAAAATTCCCCTCTGGAAATTGTAGAATCTGTCAAGCACGGAGAACCATCTGACAATAACCCTGAGAAATTCGCTGCTGATGCCGGATGCAAAAAACGTACTTGCTATCATAAGACCGAAAACACCGATGGAAACGATTGCCGAGATAATCTGGTTTTCGGTGAGAGACGAAACAAAAAGACCGATGGAAATAAATGCCGCGCCTATAAGAAGTACGCCCAGAATACAGCCGAGGAAGGTGGGAATGTTCATCTTGGCGATTACATTTTCCTGCTCCTTGGCGATGGCATAAAGGGATGCCATGTTAAGAAGGGCTGAGATTCCGAGGGTGCCTGCGAAAATGGTGAAGGCCGCAAAAAACTTGGCACAGATAACACCCACAAGACTTACGGGACTTGTAAGTAAAAGCTGCTCTGTTCCCAGCTTCTTTTCCTCGGATAACAGCTTCATGGTGAGAAGCGGAATGAGAATAACAAAGAACATGAGTACCGTCACAAAGTAAGCCGTGGTATCGGTTGTGCGGCTGTTGACGGTGGACATGGTAAAAAACACGCCTGAAATTGCAAAGAATATGGCGGAGAAAACATAGCCTATGGGCGAGGTGAAATATGCCATAAGCTCGCGTCTGTAAATTGCACTCACTGCTCGTTTCCTCCTTTTTTGTTCTTGTCTATAATTGCGATAAATACATCCTCGAGACTTGCCGAGAAGCTTTCAAGACCTATCATGGGAAGGTCCTTGGACGCAAGGGTATGGAAAATGGGCTTGCGCACATCCACTCCCGTGTCGCTTTCCACAAGATAGGAGAAGCTGTCGCCGTCGGTTTCGGGAAGGGCCTCGGCATAGGTTACGCCGTTGATGCCTCTGAGGGATGAGAGAACGGTGTCGCGCGCTCCGCACACCTTGACCTTCATTCGTCTGACACCTGTCACTGCCTCAAGCTCGTCCGTCTTTGCGTCTGCCACAAGCTGTCCCTTGTTGATGATGACAACCCTGTCGCATACCGCCTTTACCTCGGGCAGAATGTGGGTGCTGAGAATAACGGTATGGGTTTTTCCGAGATTTGTGATAAGATCGCGGATTTCAATAATCTGCTTGGGATCAAGACCTACCGTAGGCTCGTCGAAAACGAGAATGTCAGGCGAAGAAATAAGTGCCTGAGCAATGCCCACTCTCTGACGGTAGCCCTTGGAAAGATGGCTGATGGGACGCTTATATACGTCACCGATGTTGATTACGTCAACAATCTCGTCAATGTGCTTTTTCTTGTTGTAGGTACACTTTTTCAAATCAAATACAAAACCGAGATATTCCTTCACCGTCATATCAAGATAAAGAGGCGGATGCTCGGGAAGAAAGCCTATGTGCCTTTTTGCCTCGATAGGATTTTCGAGAATATCCGTACCCGCAATCTTTACGGAACCGCTTGTTGCCGAAAGATAACCCGTGAGAATATTCATGGTTGTGGACTTGCCTGCACCGTTGGGGCCGAGAAATCCCACAATCTCTCCCTTGTTTACGTGAAAGCTTATGTCGTTTACGGCATAGTTTTTGCCGTACTTTTTGACAAGGTTTGAAATCTCAATCATCGTTAAGAATTCCGTCCTTTCGCTGTTTTAAATCAATTATACTAAACATTGTAACACCTTTGTTTTAAGGAGAGTTTAATATGTTTTCTCCAAAAAGTGTACTTTGTGTGATGTCTGTGTGAAGCCGCTTCTTTAAACCATATCGCCCTGGTAAGCGCCCCGCCTTTCCATTTCGGCATCAATGGCATTGAGTACCTCAAACTTGCGTATGCTCCAGAGAGGAGCTCTCAATTCATCCCTCTTGCCGTCGCCCGTCAGCCTCTGCATAACGATTCTTTTATCAATCATACGAAGCTGGTCGCATATAAGACTTACGTATTCGTCCTTTTCAAAGGTTTTAAAGGCACCGTCAAGATACATCTCGTCGCACCTTGTTCCTTTGATTACATGAAGAAGGTGTAATTTCAACGACCATGGAAGCATTTCGGATACTTTTCTTACGCTTTCGTTCATCATCTGTATGCTCTCGCCCGGAAGTCCGTTTATAAGATGCACACATACGTCAATGCCGAGATTTTTAAGGGTTGCAAAGCTCTCTTCAAAATTCCTGAAGGTTGACTGTCTGTTGATTATCAACCCCGTTTTGTCGTGCACCGTCTGAAGTCCCAGCTCCACGGTAAGATACGTCTTTTTTGAAATGCGCTCGAGAAGTCTGAAGCAATCGGCGCTTATGCAGTCGGGCCTTGTGGCAATACTCATGGCAACGGTGTCGGGACAGCAAAGCGCCTCGGTGTAAAGCCGTTCCAGCCTTTCGATCGGTGCATATGTACCTGTCCCCGTCTGGAAATACACCATATATTTCGTGTTCTTCCACTTTTTTGCCATCATTTCGGAAATTTCCGAAAACTGTCGTTCGATACTGTCCCCCGTCTTGCCTGCAAAGTCGCCCGAAAGTGCATCCGAGCAGTAAATACATCCGCCCGTACCCTTGCTCCCGTCACGGTTGGGACAGGAAAATCCGCCCGACAGGGGTATTTTGGCAATTTTACAGCCGAATTTGTTTTTGAAAAAACTGTCGAGGGTGTAGTAGCGTTTGGATGAATCTTGCATTTGAGGTTCCTTTTTGTTATTCAGAAAATTTTGGTTTGTGCAAACGTTCAATCAGACAAAATGCTTATATATCTCGTTCTTGGGCACACCTCTGTCCTTGGCGCACATTTTGATTGCGTCCATTCGCTTCATGCCCTGATTTTCGTAAAACTCTACGTGTTCTTCCACTGTCATATTTTCAAAGAAACAGCCGTCGGTGTTTTCCGAAGCTCCCGAAACGATAATAACATATTCTCCTCTCGGCTCTTTGCTCTTGTACATTTCAAGTGCCTCGGAGAAGGTGGTTCTCACAATTTCCTCGTTTAGTTTCGTAAGCTCCCTTGCAAGACAGATTTCTCTGTCGCCCAGAGCCTCCATCATCACTTCAAGAGTCTTTACAAGTCTGTGGGGTGCTTCGTAGAATATTACCGTCTTTTTGTCGTTTCTGTAAGAGTCGAGCACCTCGGCCCTTTCCTTTTTGTCGACAGGAAGAAATCCCTCAAAGGAAAATCTTCTCGATGCCATTCCCGATGCAGAAAGCGCCGTCACGAAAGCACAGGCTCCGGGTACGGGTATTACCTTTACTCCGTTTTCTTTGCAGAGCTTTACAAGGTCTTCTCCGGGGTCGGATATGGCAGGCACACCTGCGTCGGTAACAATGGCTCCGGTTTCTCCGCTCTGCAATCTTTCAAGTATGATTTTACCCGCGTGAGCTTTGTTGTGCTCATGGTAGCTGACAAAATCCGTCCTTATGCCGAACACCGACAAAAGCTTACCGGACACTCTCGTATCCTCCGCTGCAACGAAGTTCACTTCGGAAAGCACGTATTTTGCACGTTCTGTTATGTCAGAAAGATTGCCTATGGGCGTTGCCACCACATAAAGGGCACCCTTTTCAATTTCGTTTGCCATAGTCTTCTCTCCTTTGGAGATTTTCTTTATTCCTGCGAGCCGCCGTCCTCTGCGCTTTCCTGTTCCTCAATCTTTGCCTCAAAGGGAGTCTCGGCACTGTCGGTAACCGACACATCCGCAACCGCCGACAAGCCTTCGCCCTGCTCGGAAATGCCGCTGTCAAGGGTAAGCTGATTCTTCTGGGCTTCGGTCTTTTCCTCGCCGAGAAGAAGCTGGCGTCTCTGTTCTTTTATCTGCATGGTAAACTGGTGGAGCTCAGGCACTTCGTCAAGGTCGTCAATGGTTTCAAGACCGAAGGTTCTGAGGAATACGGTTGTCGTACCGTAGAGCATGGGGCGTCCCGGTGCGTCGAGTCTGCCCTTTTCCTCGATAAGTCCCTTGTCGCAGAGCGACATGATAACAGAGGGGGATTCAATACCTCTTACCCTGTCAACGAGAGCTCTCGTGGCAGGCTGGTTGTAGGCAATTATGGCAAGCACCTCAAGAGCCGCTCTTGAAAGAGGCTGATTATGTCTTATGGTAAGTGCGTTACGCACAATGTTTGCATACTCGCTTTTGGTGGCAAGCTGGGCATGTCCGTCAAGTATAAGAAGTTCAAAAGCACTGTTTTCATATCGTCCGAGCATGGAGTGCAAAAGCTGGGGAATCAGTTTTTCCTCAACCTCAACCGCCTCAGCAAGCTTATCAAAGGATATAGCGCTTCCGTAGGCGAAAATTGCCGCCTCAAGTGCGCGCACAAGATACTCTTCATCATGTATAAGTTCTGCCTGATAGGTCTCTTTTCTTGCCATGGTTTTTTCCTTCCGTTTCTGGATTTTGTACATATATATCCATTATCCATATTATTTTACCACACTTTTCAAAAAAAAGCAATAGGGCATATTTTTCTATTGACAAAATGAATTTATAGTGGTAGAATACATAGGCACGCTGGTGTGGCGCAGTTGGTAGCGCAATTGATTCGTAATCAATAGGCCAGGGGTTCAAGTCCCCTCACCAGCTCCAAAAAAGCAGTATTCCTTTTATGGAATACTGCTTTTTTACTTATTTCGAAAGGGACTTGAACCCTAAGAGGGCGCGAAGCGATTAAGAAAACAGTTCGGGGAACTGTTTTTCAGCGGAGCGGTGCGAGTCGGGTTCCGCCTACGCGGACGACGAGCAAGGCAGTCGCCTTTTGGCGAATGCGTCCCATCACCAGCTCCAGAAAAGGGTAATACGCTTTTGCGTATTACCCTTTTCTTTTTTGTTTTTGGAGGGGACTTGAACCCCAAGGGGGCTGTGAGCCAATCGGAAAACAGTCCTGTGGACTGTTTTGAATGATGTTTGCCTGCGGCAAATGATGTTGGAGCCTCCAATGATGACGGCTTCGCCTAATGATGCATGGCTTCGCCACATTTTATGGCAAACATCGCATCATTGCGGAACAAAGTGGAGCAACATCATTATGCGGAGCATAACATCATATCGCCTTCGGCGATGCATCATTGAAATGTGTAAAAACCTGTGATAAGCTACATATATGTACAATTTGGTTGCTGTCATTCTGTATTGTTTCCATTGGGATTTGTTTGTTATATTTTACTGTCGATTGTTCCCGAAATATAACAAGAGCGGAGGATTTTCCTCCGCTCTTGTCAGTTCGATAAATTGAAATTTGACAACATCAAAGCAGCTTGATTTCGTTGGCAATCATAGCCACGGTCTTTTCGTTGGTGTCAATTTTAATCGTGTTGAGTGTGTC
>RHMF01001398.1_pt1 | contig 10993 bp, 9 predicted proteins | sample 5365151 | NCBI WGS metagenome assembly RHMF01 (sample SAMN10266501, study PRJNA497801) | feces metagenome | isolation source: feces | host: Bos taurus | place: China: Prairie of Fairy Mountain | collected 2017-08-14 | reverse complement strand
AAAAGTAATAGTTGAAAAACGCGTTTCAAGAAAAGTTTTTTTGAAGAGAAGAATAAAAAAATTCGGCCTTTTAAAAACATTAGGACAAATGGCTTTTTCTGGCGTCTTAGTTCCAGTTTTAAAAAGAGAATCTGCAGAGCGTGCAAAGGAAATTTTAAAACAGTATAACGCAGATTCAAATTATAATGATTCGTTCAATGAAAAAGCATTCAATGTTGAATCGGTTAATTCAAAGGAATGTATAGAAATTTTGAAACAAATTAACCCTGATATTGTGATAGTAAATGGAACAAGGATTATTTCAAAAGAAGTTCTTAATTGTATTGACGCAGTATTTATAAATATGCATGCTGGAATTACTCCAAAATATAGAGGTTCTCATGGTGCGTATTGGGCGAGATATAATAATGACATGGATAATGCGGGTGTAACAGTTCATTTTGTTGATGAAGGCATTGACACAGGAAACATTTTATATCAATCAAATATTTCAATAACAGAAGATGATAATTTCACAACATACCCTTTGTTACAGTTTTGTGTGGGCGTTCAAGATGAAATAAGAGCAATTAATGCTATTGAGAATGGAACTATAAAAACCATGAGCAATGATTTGCCATCTTCCTTGTATACTCATCCAACTTTCTTTGAGTATATTTATCATAGAATTAGATATGGAGTAAAATAATTTATGGGTTACAAACATTTAAAATTCCCTGAAAATTCAGTATTCCTCGTAACAGGTGCAGCCGGATTTATCGGCTCAAACCTTTGTGAAGCAATACTCAATATGGGATATAAAGTAAAAGCACTTGATGACCTTTCAACAGGCAAACAAAAGAATATTGATATGTTCCTCCAAAATCCCAACTATACATTTATAAAAGGGGACATAAAAGACCTTGATACTTGTATGAAGGCTTGTGAAGGTGTTGACTATGTTCTCAATCAGGCTGCTTGGGGAAGTGTTCCTCGTTCAATCGAGATGCCTTTGTTCTACTGTAAGAACAATATTGAAGGAACTCTTAATATGATGGAAGCAGCACGACAGAATGGTGTCAAGAAATTTGTTTATGCATCAAGCTCATCAGTTTATGGTGATGAGCCGAATCTTCCTAAATATGAGGGCAGAGAAGGTAATCTTCTCTCACCTTATGCTCTCACAAAGCGTTGTGACGAGGAATGGGGCAAGCTTTACACTAAATTATATGGACTGGATACATACGGAATGAGATATTTTAATGTGTTTGGTCGTCGTCAGGACCCTGATGGTGCTTATGCAGCTGTTATTCCAAAATTCTTAAAACAACTTCTTAACGGTGAAACACCAACTATCAATGGTGACGGTAAACAGAGTCGTGATTTTACATATATCGAAAATGTTATCGAAGCAAACCTTAAGGCTTGTCTTGCTCCGAGTGAGGCAGCAGGTGAGGCATACAATATCGCATACGGTGGTCGTGAATATTTAATCGATATTTATTATGGTCTTACAAAGGCGCTGGGTGTAGATATAGAGCCAAACTTTGGTCCTGACCGTAAAGGCGACATCAAGCACAGTAATGCGGACATCTCAAAAGCAAAGAGATTATTGGGGTATGACCCTGATTACAGCTTCCAGGACGGCATCAAACTTGCCATCGAGTGGTATAAGGAGAATTTGTAAGAGATGATTGATTTTAAAAAGATACTTGGTGCTGATTTCAGACGAAAAATGAGATATGTTTTGTCCTTTTTGCCTGATAAAACATTTTTGCAAATTCATTATTTTCTTACAACAGGAAGATTTGTGAATTTTAAAAGACCTAAATTGTTTACTGAAAAAATACAGTGGTTAAAAATTAATGATAAACATCCTGAATATAAAAATTTAGTTGATAAATTAGCTGTTCGTAAGCATATTGCAGAAGTTTGGGGAGAGGAACACTTATTTCCACTTATAGGACATTGGGATTCTTTTGATGATATAGATTTTTCAAAGTTGCCTAAACAATTTGTTTTAAAATGTAATCACGATTCAGGCAGCACAAAAGTAATCAAGGATAAAGATGCTTTAACTGCAGAAGATATGGGGAAATTAAGGGAACACTTTACAAACAGACTAAACAGAGAGTACTTTTATGCAGGACGAGAATATCCGTATAAAGGCATAAAACCATGCATTATGGCAGAGAAATTTATGATTGATGAAGCTGCACCTGAAAAAGCTATTGAAGACTATAAATTCTTCTGTTTTAATGGTGAACCCAAGCTTATGTTTGTTGCAACGGATAGAAATGTGGATGTTAAATTTGACTTTTTTGATATGGACTTTAATCATCTTGATATAGTCAATATTCATCCACAGTCAGGAAAAGAAATTGCAAAACCTGAAATGTTTGAAGAAATGAAGGAAATTGCAGCAAGATTATCTCAAGGTATGCGTCATGTAAGGATAGATTTATACGAGTTAAACAATAAACTTTATTTTGGCGAATATACTTTTTTCCATGGTGGAGGATTTTGTATGTGGGAACCAATGGAGTGGGAGCGTAAACTCGGTGATTGGATAGACTTGTCGTAACCTGTTGGAGAATGGTGAGTATGAAAAAAGTATATAAAACAATAATAGCAATTATTAGTAAATTAATTTGTGGAATAGAATTTCTTAAAACATGGATTGCTGAATGGGCAGCAATTATAAGAAAACTACCTTTATATAAAAATGTAAAATGGACTAAGGAACAACAAAAAGAATTTGATGATTTCTGGCAAAAAAATTATGGTAAAAAGATTTCAAATCGTTGGCACAGATTATACGAAGCGTGTACCGGTATTCATAGAATAGACTATTTCCCTGAAAGTTTGTTTACAATTTATCTTGAACCAAAGGTTAATGATAATCAATATAGTAAAGTCTTTTCTAATAAAAATCTTACTACATTGTTTTTTAATAACAGAATTGAAAATGTTCGTACACCTAATGTGTATGTATTCAATAGTTTTGGTTTGTATTATGATGCAGAAAATCATTTAATCACTAAAGAAAAAGCAATGTCTCTAATCTCGGATATAGGTGAGGCAGTAATTAAACCAAGTGTTGATTCCAGTTCAGGCGAAAATGTTGTAATGCTTAACATGAAAGATGGAGTAAATCTGAAAGATGGAAAAACGGCAGAAGATTTGTTTAAATGTTATAAAACAAATTTTATTATTCAAGAAAGAATTAAACAACACAAGCAGCTTTCAAATTTGTATTCAAATGCGGTTAATACCTTGCGTGTAACAACTTATATTGTTGACGATAAAGTTGGCATTGTACCAATTTCATTAAGAATTGGTAGTAACGGTGGTGAGGTTGACAACATTCATGCAGGTGGAATAGGTGTTTATGTTCAAAATGATGGAACACTGGCAAAATATGCTTATAAATTAGGATATGGAGACCATTTTGAAAAAGTAACAGAACATCCGGATACCGGAACTGTATTTGATGGTTATAAATTAGATTATGTACCAGAAATTATTGCAGCGGCAAAATCTTTACATGAATTAGTTGCTAATTTGCGTGTTATTTCGTGGGATTTTACTGTGGATGAAAATGGGAATATAGTTGTTATCGAAGCAAATTTCCGTGGACAGGGTGTGTGGTTTCCACAAATGATTTCAGGAAAAAACTTATTCGGTGATGATACTAAGCGAATTCTTCGCAGTATGAGGTGAATATTATGGATTTAGATAGGATATATGAGAAATCCATTATTAGGCTATGTAAAATAAGTAAAAAAGGAAGAGTTGCTAAATATTTTGCCTTAGTCGTAAATGCGATTATAAGATTATTCTTCTCTTGTGATATAAGTGTGTTCTGTACACTAGGAAATGTTAGAATACCTCATGCAATTGGTATTGTGGTTGGTTCTACAGCAAAAATAGGTGATGGAACAGTTATTATGTCTAATGTTTGTATTGGTTCCAGCTTCAGCGATTGTAAAGGTGTCAACCATAAGCATGCGATAGTTGGTAAGAATTGTGTGTTAGGAGCAAATTCAAGCATTATCGGACAAGTATGTATCGGGGATAATTGTCTTATAGGAGCTGGTTCAGTCATTACTAAAGATATACCTGCTAATTCAGTAGTCGTGGGTAATAATCACATTGTTCGTCAAGTGAATCTTGAAAATGGAAAAGCAAATTTTAATTGTTAAAGAATATTAGAAAAGTATTGTTGATGATGAGAGGTTTGATAGAATACTTTTGACATAAAGTAGAGGGGAAATAATATGAAATTTAGTGTAGTTATTCCGATATATAATGTTGAAGAATATCTCCATGAATGTGTAGATAGCATTTTAGGACAGGACTATAGTAATTTCGAGGTTGTTCTTGTAGATGATGGTTCACCTGATAAATGCCCTGAGATTTGTGACGAATATGCAACAAAGGATAGGCGTGTAGTTGTAGTTCATAAAGAGAATGGCGGACTTTCTGATGCTCGTAATGCAGGGATTAAAAGGGCAACAGGAGATTATATTTGCTTTTTAGATAGCGATGATTATTGGGATGATTTTTCTGTATTATCAAAGTTAGAAAAAGTAATTAAAATTCATCAGGTAGATGGAGTTCAATATTATCATAAATGGTTTAAACAAAAAGAGAATTCTTTTGTTCCTTTTAAAATTCGAAACATGTCAAAACTTAATGGTTTAGACTCATCGGAAATTATAAGAATAGCAGTTAGTCAAGGTAATTTATCTATATCGGCATGTTCAATGGCAATTTCTCGAAAATTTATTATTGATAACAATTTATACTTTGAAAAAGGAATTAAAACAGAAGATTTGGAATGGTCTATACGTTTGTTTGAATGTATGCCAAAGTGGTCGTATCTTGATGATATGTTTTATGTTTATCGAATGGATAGAGAAGGCTCGATAACAAGAACAGTCGATTATAAGCATCTCTGTGATTATTGTTATATTTTAGAAAAAAGTGTTCAGTTGGTCGAAAATGATGACAACGAAATAAAAGAAGCTTTGATGAGTTATCTTATGTATCATGTCTTAATAGCATGTGCATTGACATATAGAAAAAATATTTCTCAAACACAAAGAAAAGAGATTTTATCACGACTTCAAAAGATTTGTAAAAATAGAATAACAAAATATTCTTTAGATAGAAGAGTTAGTCTTGCATCTAAGATATATAAGGTTGCAGGATTTTCCGTAATGGCAAATGCAATGGGATTTTACCTCAATCATAGAAAAAAATAAGGAGTACATCCAATGAGAATACTTACTTTTTCCGGAACTCCATGGAATACAAGTAATAGTTTCGGAAATTCATATTCAAACATATTTGAGGGCATTGAAGATATAGAGTTTGCTAATATTTATTGTAGCTATGGAAATGCAAATAGCAAAATGGTAAAGCGAAGTTTCCAGATTACTATGAGCTCGTTGATAAAAAATCTTCTCCATAAAAATATTCCAACTGGTCGTGAAGTGCCCGTTGGAACTGGAGAAGAACAAGACTCAACAATGGCTAAAATGCGTAATTTTGGTCGTAAGAATCGTTTCAAAGTATTCTTTTTTGCAATTGATATGGTGTGGAAATTAGGTCGTTGGAAATCACAAGAGTTAAAAGATTTTATTGACGATTTTAAACCTGATGTACTTTTTGTACCGATTTATTTTTCAAGTTATCTCAATGATATTTTACAATTTATTAAAGAATATACGGGTGTACCAATGATTGGTTATATTTCGGATGATTGCTATACTCTTAAACAGTTTTCCCTGTCACCACTTTATTGGATTGAGAGATTGTATAAAAGAAGAAAGGTAAAGAAATCAATTAATCAATGCGAACTTTTATATGTAATATCAGATGTACAGAAAAGAGAATATGAAAAAATCTTTACTCCACCTTGTAAAATTCTTACGAAATGTGCAGATTTTTCGGACGAAAGAAAACCTGATTTCAAAGAACCAGATGAAGTTCTCAAAATGGTGTATGCAGGAAATATAAGTCAGGGAAGATATGAAATATTGGCCGAGCTTGCAAAAACAGCTGAGAAACTTAATTTAGACGGCAAAAAATTTCAGTTAGATATATATACATTAAGCCCACTAAAAGACAAGCAAAGAGCCACACTTTCAACAGAATCGGTTCATTTACACCCACCTGTGAGCTACACAGAAATTCGTGAAATCCAGAAAAACTCCGATATTCTTATTCATGTTGAAGGGTTCAGTCTTAAGGAAAAATTGGCAGTTCATCAATCCTTTTCAACAAAAATTGTTGATTACCTTGCAACAAATCGTTGTATTTTGGCAATTGGTGATGATTATTGTTCTTCAATTCAATATTTTATAGATAATAATTGTGGTGCGGTTGCTACTAAGAAAGCTGATATAGAAATAGTCCTTTCAAAACTTCATAATAATCGTGGTTTATTGAAAATTTATTCACAAAAAGGTTGGGAAAGTGGTCAGAAGAATCACAATAAACAAAAAACACAAGAAATGTTGGTAAATGATTTAATTTCAGTGATGAAATAGAAAGGGAAAATATGACAATATATTTAATAAATATTGCTTTAATTTTTGTTTGGGGTGTATTTTTTTTGCATATTAATCCAACTGACTCAAAAAAGAAGGTGTACTGTGGTATTTGTGCAACACAGTGGATAATACTTTCTGGTTTTCGTCACTGGACTGTTGGTGCTGATACAATAGCTTATTCGGAAACATTCGAACACGCTTTTGATATTTCATTAACAGAATACCTGAATGATTGTAGGATGTATTTAACAGGCGAAAAAATTGGTTATAAAGACCCGGGATATTATGTTGTTCAGAAAATATTTCAGTTTTTTTCAGATGATTATCAAATGTGGTTGATTTTTATTGCTGTATTATTCACAGGTCTTATGGCTCGATGGGTATACAAATATTCTTCAATGCCTGATATAAGTTTTCTGATATATTCAGTTTTGTTTTATTCATTCTATGCCATAACAGGTCATAGACAAACAATTGCAACTGCTCTTATTTTCTTTTTGGGGTATGAGTATGCCAAGAAGAAACAATTTATAAAATTTGCAATAGTTGCGTTTGTTGCATTTATGATACACAAGTCATCAATCGTATTTATATTGTATTACTTTTTTGCAAATATCAGTATAACTCCGATTTATTTTATCATAATGATGTTCGTGTCAGTTGTTGTTGCTGTATTAGGTAAACAACTTTATGGTCCTATAGCATTGTTTTTTGGATTTAATGAAGACCAGGTTAACTATGATGTTGGTGGTGCTGAAACATATGCAGCGGTACTCACTCTGTTATGTTTAATTGCTTTCTGCTTTTATCCGTGGGTTAACAAACAACGACGGGATGCTAAAAATATTTATAATTTGATGTTTTTTACGTTGATTGCGACACTTCTTGTTTTTCAGAACCAAACATTTATGCGTATTCAACAGTATTTCTCGATAATCATTATGGTAATTGTGCCAGAGTTGATTAAAGCATTTGATAAGAATTACAGATTGTTTGTTTATCTTTTTATTGTTGTTTTCTTAACACTATATATTATAAGAATAAATCCATACTATAAGTTTGTCTTTATGGAATAATAGGGTGAAATAATGAAAATTTTACAAATAAATGCTGTCTATAATATAGGCAGCACAGGTAGAATTAATGCAGATTTACAAAATTATATAAATACCCATACAGACCATATCTGTAAAACTGCTTTTTCTTATGGTGGTGTAGCAGAGGATGGATATATAATTGGTGATAAACTTGACCGTAATATACATGGATTCTTGTCAAGATTTTTTGGGAAACAAGCCTGGTTTTCATATAAGGAAACGAAAAAATTATTAAAGTTTATTGACAATTATTCTCCGGATGTCATTCAGCTTGGCAATCTTCATGGTAATTATATTAACTTTCCAATTCTGATGAAATATATAGCAAAAAAAGATATTGCAACTGTAATTACGCTTCATGACTGTTGGCCATTTACGGGAAAATGTTGTCATTATACAGTTGATGAGTGTTTTCGTTGGAAGACAGGTTGTCACAATTGTCCAAGACTTGGAAAAGACAATGCAAGTTGGTTTATGGATAAGACTGAACAGCTTTGGAATGAAAAACGCAAATTGTTTGGTAATGTGCCACGACTTGCAGTTGTTGGTGTTTCAAAATGGATAACAAATGCCTCAAAAGAATCACCGCTTATGGAAAACGCAAAATATTTTACTCATATATATAATGGCATTGATGAAAGCAAATTCAAACCAACACCAAGTGATATAAAGGAAAGATATAATCTTAAAGATAAAAAGATTGTTTTGGGTGTTGCTTCAGGTTGGATGGCTTGTAAAGGGCTTAATGATGTCGTTGAGCTTTCAAAAATATTGCCGGATGATTGTCAGATAGTTCTTGTGGGCAATATATTAGAACCAATTGATGACTGCGACATTATTAATATTCCTGCAACTGAAAACATTGAGGAATTAGTTAAATGGTATTCAGCAGCAGATGTGTTTATTAATATGTCAAAAGAGGAAACATTCGGAAAAGTATCTGCAGAAGCATTGATGTGTGGTACACCGGTTGTATGTTTCAATAGTACGGCAAATCCAGAACTTGTTGGCGAAAACTGTGGTTATGTTTGTGACAGCAACAGTGTTGAGGATTATAAAGCACTTGTTATGAAGGTTATAGAAAACGGAAAATCATTTTATTACAGTTCATGTATTGATTTTGCAAAAAATAGTTTTAATATTGAAAAAAGTCATAAAGAGTATATAAAATTATATGAAACATTGTTGGGTGTATAAGAAATGAAAAAAATTTTTTATCTGGGATATTATGATATACCTGAAAATGGAAATGAAAATCGCAATATAGTTCTTTCTGCAACAAATAAAATGACATATATCGTTTCTGCTATGGAAAAAGCAGGATATGTTGTTGAAGTTGTATCCATGTCACAAACCTGTAATCATCAGAAATATGATGGTAAGATAGTTAATATAGGTGAAAACAGTAAGCTTGTTTTATTCAAAACTCTCCCTTGGGGAAATAAGATAAATAGAATCAAGAGCTTGATATATTCAAAGATACAACTTGTTAAATATGTTATGAATAATATCGGGAAAGAAGATACTTTAGTTGTATATCATTCTCTTGCGTATGCTAAAATAATTAGAATACTAAAAAAGATAAAGAAGTTTAAACTTATACTTGAAGTTGAAGAAATATATTCTGATGTAATTAATCCTGAGAAATACAGAAAAACAGAAGAAACGCTGTTTGAAAACGCAGATATGTATATGTTTCCAACAGAACTTCTTAATGAAAAAATAAATAAGAATAATAAACCATTTACTATAATATATGGTACATATCAGGTCGAAAAAGACAGAGAATGTAAGCTGGATGATGGAAAAATTCATATAGTGTACGCTGGCGTATTTGCATTAGATAAAGGTGTTATGTCAGCAATAAATGCAACAGAATTTCTTGATTCTAGATATCATATACACATTATTGGTTTTGGTGGAGAACAAGAAGTTAAAGAAGTCGAAAAAAGAGCTAATGAGCTTTCACAAAAATGTGAATGTAAAATATCATATGATGGTTTGTTGTCTGGTGAAGACTATATTCGTTACATCCAGAGTTGTCATATCGGACTCAGTCCACAAAGTAAACAAGCTACATTTAATGAAACATCGTTTCCATCAAAAACCTTATCATACCTTTCTAATGGGTTACGAGTAGTATCTATTCGCATAAAGTCAATTGAAAAATCTTCCGTTAGCAGTCTTATTTCATTTTATGATGAGGACTCACCAGTTGCAATTGCAGAAGCAATTAAAAGTATAGATATCGACGAACCTTATGATAGCCGAAAGGTAATTAAGAAGATGGATACTAATTTTACAGTTGAACTTAAAGAGTTATTACAATAATATATGTAGTTGAATATAATTGTAAGCAAGGTGATAATATGAAAAGGATAAGTGTCATTATTCCTGTATTCAATGGCGAAAAGTATTTGAGAAAGTGTATTGATAGTGTACTTAATCAATCTTTTGAAGATTTTGAGCTGATTCTTGTGAACGATGGTTCAAAAGATAATAGCGGAAATATTTGTGATTTTTATTCAAAGAATGACCCAAGAGTGAAAGTGATTCACAAAGAAAATGGTGGAGTAAGTTCTGCAAGAAATGCGGGAATAGAAATTTCAAAAGCTGAATATATAACATTTATCGATTGCGATGATTATGTTGAGAGAGATTTTTTGAAATCTGCATATCAGAGGGCAATTGAAAGTAAAGTGGATTTATATATCAGTGGTTTAGTAATGGAAAATGGTGTTGATGCAGACGCTTCAATTACATATAAAATATCTAACACAAAAGTATTTACTGTTAAAGATATGTTGGAAGTGCTTGGTGACCAATATCCTTTGATTTGCATATGTGGACCGTGGTGCAAATTGTATAAGGCAAGTATCATAAAGGAAAATGAACTTAGATTTGATAATAGTATGTCAATGGGAGAGGATTCATTTTTCAATTTTACATATCTTCATTATATTGATACTATTTATTTTGATAGCGATATTTTTTACAACTATCAACGGGATAATACAGACTCTCTCTTCTCACGTTATCATGATGATGCATATGAAATTTATTGTAAGGTTAATGATAAACTACGTGAGTTATACATTAAAAATAATTGTAGTGCATTCGCAATAAAAAAGTTTGAGAGTATTTATTATAATTTTTTTCCAGGATTAATTCATAATTTTTATCAACATTTTGGTTTGGAAAACAAAAAAGGAGCATTAGAGCTTATACGAAAGATTTCTTCTAATCCTTATATCAAGAAAATGAAGTTTTCGTACATTACGAGTGTAAAAAACCAAATTCTTTTATTTTTTTTAAAGTTGAAACTTAATTATTTTATTTTGATTTTATATAGAT
>RHMF01001397.1_pt1 | contig 10994 bp, 6 predicted proteins | sample 5365151 | NCBI WGS metagenome assembly RHMF01 (sample SAMN10266501, study PRJNA497801) | feces metagenome | isolation source: feces | host: Bos taurus | place: China: Prairie of Fairy Mountain | collected 2017-08-14 | reverse complement strand
CAAACAAAAACAAGAATATGTATTGTTTGGCAATGTTGACAAAATATTGTTCGAAGGAGCCGAAGTATACATAGTGAATGGAGAGGATTGGAAAATTAAATTAGATTCTTCTGTTGTCAGAGATGGATGGTTTAGAATGCAAGGGGAAGTAAAACATCCGATTATAGCAACGGTGATTGTTAAAAATCAATCGGGAAAGCGTCTTACGATGAATTGTGTATTGGAAAAAGGCGTTATAGAGATGGATTTCTCTGAAAATGTTATTTCGGGTACACCTCAAAACGAAGCTTTACAAGAATTAAATACTGCATGTGACACTGAAGTAGATATTTTAGAAATGCTTTATTCGCAATACATGACAGCCACAACCGAAGAGGAACGCAACGCAGTGGAGCAAAAATATGATAGTGTTAATGCATTATATAACGATAAGTATATGAAAGTGGCTTTGTGTACATACAATGCTAATAAGGATAACATATTAGGTGCTTATACTATGTACAAAGTAATAGAATCTGGATATCAGTCGGGTACTATAACTTCGTATGTTGTTGATTCTCTTATGAAAGATGCAACACCTATTGTAAGTGAATTTAGCTTGACTAAGAATTTGGTAGATGTTATACGCAATACAGAGAAAACTTCGGAAGGTAAGCACTATACTGATTTACAACTTTTAGAAGGAAAAGAACTTGTTGCCACCACTCTTTCAAAGCATATCGATGGCAAAGTGGCATTGATAGATTTTTGGGCTTCGTGGTGTCGCCCTTGCCGTGATGAGATAGTCAACATTGCAAAAATATATGCTAAATATGCCGATAAGGGCTTAGTGGTGATAGGATTGAACGTATGGGATAAACCCGAAAATCAACGCAAAACTATCGAAACTATGAAAATGTCGTGGATTCAATTGTCAGATACTACAAACAATGCGACAAATGTGTATGGCATAGCCGGTATACCTCAAATAATGGTTATAGATGATGATGGAACTATATTGGCTCGCAATCTTCGCGGAGAAGAAATAGAAAAAGTTGTAATTGAAGCTTTGAAATAATATACCCTTTCAAAATATTTTGATATAAAGCGAGGCGGTTTCTTACTGCTTCGCTTTGTTTTTTATAGTTGGTTGACGAAAAAAGCCATAAATAATAAATGCTCACATACCAAAAACTATTTTTTTCTGTTATTAGGACTGATTGAAATTAATAAATAGTATAAAATAGAAAAACTTTATGAGAATTAGAAACTTTTTTATGATGGCATGTGCAGCATGTTTGTTGTTGTCGTGTAAATGTAGTTCAAATGTAACTGAAAATTCATCTATCGAAACTCTTACAGCCGAAACAGTATGGATGCTTCAAAGTATTCGCACAAAAAAAATAACCTTTGGCGAAGATGGTCGTATTGCCTATATTCAGTTCAGACCCGAAGCAAAAAGCGTGAATGGATGTGCGGGTTGTAATCGTTTTTTTGGTTCGTACGAAGAGCCAAAAGCCGGCGAAATAGTATTTTCGGAAATGGGCGCCACCAAGATGGCTTGTCCGGAACACGAAATGGAGATAGAAGATTTGTTTTTAGCCAATTTGGCTAAAGTGAATGCTTATCGTATTTCGGGCGATAAATTGGAATTGATGCACAACGATAACGTAATAATGACATTCGAAAAAACTACCTTACCTCAAGAATAAATAAGGTCAATATAGTTGAATATGACACAGAAGACGGAACGCATAACGTATTTTGTAGAAGTTGTATTACCATTACATCTTCCGGAATATTATACCTATCGCGTTCCGTTTGAATATAACGACTATGTGGCAGTGGGACAACGTGTAGTGGTACAATTTGGCCAAAAAAGATTGTATTCTGCACTCATACGTCGTATTCATGCCCAAGTGCCGGGCTATCAAACCAAGTATATTCTTTCCATTCTCGATGATGAGCCTATTGTAACTGAAATGCAGTTTAAGTTTTGGGAATGGATGGCAGACTATTATATGTGTTATGTGGGCGATATTATGGCTGTGGCTTTGCCGTCGGCGTTTAGACTTGCAAGCGAATCCACCATAGCCGTACACCCCGATTTTGCCGGTGAATATGATAGTCTTGCAGCAGCCGAAATGAAGGTGTTGGAGGCTCTGATGAACAAAAGTGTGCTCTCGATTACCGAAATAATTACCATAACGGGCTATCAAAAGATTTTTCCTCTACTGAAGACTATGATAGAAAAGAAAATAATAGTGATGGAGGAGGAAATCAAGCAGCGATATATGCCCAAGAAAGAAAAGTATATTCGGTTGAGTGATACTTATAAGGAAAACGAAACAGCCGTAAAAGAACTCTTCGACAGATTGGAGAAAAAGACTGCCACACAGAAGCAACTGATGGTTATGTTGTCTTTTTTTCAGTTGTCGGAATTTGGCAAAAATGCCGTACTCAAAAAACAACTTAGTCAACGTAACGACTTGTCGTCTTCGGCTTTACAAACTCTGATTCGTACAGGTGTGTTGGTGGAAGAAGAACGGGCCGAAAGTCGCCTTATCGACGCACAAGCCACCCATGATGCCGATGATATACAGTTCAGCGAACAGCAACAACAAGCCTTCAGTACGTTTACTCACCCCGATGCCAAAAGTGTTACATTATTGCATGGCGTAACTTCGAGCGGCAAAACCGAGGTGTATATAAAGCTGATAAACGAAGCTGTAAAAGAGGGTAAGCAAGTATTGTATCTTTTGCCCGAAATAGCTCTTACATCGCAAGTTATAAATCGTTTGCGCCGTTATTTTGGCGATAAAGTGGGAGTGTATCATTCTCGTTTTTCTACCAACGAGCGTGCCGAAGTGTGGCAAAAAACCATCATGGCCGACAACGGAGGTTATCAGATATTGTTGGGTGCACGCTCGGCAGTGTTCTTGCCTTTCCAAAAATTGGGACTAGTGGTGGTAGACGAGGAACACGATAGTTCTTATAAACAATACGAGCCGGCACCTCGTTACAATGGTCGCGACTCTGCCATATATTTGGCACATCTTTTTGGGGCCAAAACCATATTGGGTTCGGCCACTCCATCGCTCGAATCGTACTACAATGCTCAAAATGGCAAGTATGGTTTAGCCACTATGGATAAGCGATATGGAGGCTTGCTGATGCCCGAGATATTATGTGTGGATATGAAGGAAGCGTCGCGGCAAAAGGAGGTACAGGTACATTACAGCAAATTTCTGCTCGACCATATTCAAGAGGCTCTTGATAACAAAGAACAAGTAATATTGTTTCAAAACAGACGAGGTTTTTCGTTGCGTCTCGAATGTGAAGCTTGCAATTGGGTGCCTCAGTGTAAACATTGCGATGTGTCTTTGGTGTATCACAAGCAAAGTAATAGTTTGAGATGTCATTATTGCGGATACTCTATTCCTATACCGGCCGAATGTCCTGCCTGTCATTCAACAAGTTTAAAAATGAAGGGCTTTGGAACAGAAAAGATAGAAGAGGATTTGGCTATATTTTTCCCAAATGCACGCATAGCACGTATGGATTTGGATTCGACTACACAAAAGAAACGATATATCGAAATACTTACAGAATTCGAAGATCGTAATATCGATATACTTGTGGGTACGCAGATGATTACTAAGGGCTTGGATTTCGACAATGTGAGTGTAGTTGGTATTCTCAGTGCCGACAATATGATTTCGTTTCCCGATTTTAGGTCGTTTGAGCGTAGTTTTCAACAGATGACACAGGTAAGTGGTCGTGCTGGTAGGCATGGGCGTAGGGGTAAGGTGATTATACAAACCTACAATCCCTATCATCAGGTAATACGTGATGTAATAGACAACAACTATTTTTCGATGTATAAGAGTCAGATAACTGAACGAAGAGTGTTTCGCTATCCTCCGTTTTACAAACTGATACGCATTACTATCAGACATAAAGACGAGCATGTGGTAAACGAAGCTGCCGACTTTTTGGCTGCCAATCTTCGACAAGTGTTTGGCAACAGAGTATTGGGTCCGGAATATCCTTCGGTGTCGAGAATACGTAACCTATATTTGAAAAATATACAGATTCGTTTCGAAAAAAGCGAAGCCATAGCACAAGCCAAAAAGATTATCATTGATATCAGCAACAATATTTGCAACCAAAAACAGTATTCCAAATTGTCTATAATCCACGATGCTGACCCTGTCTAACTTTCTTAGTTTTAGGACGGTTATAGGTGCTTGTGTCAGCTATTTAAGCAGTCGGTGATATTGCTTATAACTATTAATAAATCATTAGTATACGGTATCGTTTAATTGCCTTCGGTGTATATTTACCATAAAATCGGTAGTATCTTATGTTTATATTATTCGGACCTTTTCAATCTCAGATTTTCTTCTAAAAATGCAGAGATGGGGGATAAGAGTATACGACCATTTTTGTGTAAAAAAAACTTCTATATATGGGTTTAGTATAACCTGCGAGGCAGTGAATTTTTCATCACGATGTCGTTGCAAAAAGGTCGGGAGGAAGTTATAAAAACTACGCGAGGAAAATTCAACAACATCGGGAGGTATTTTTGAGACCTTCGTAGGTGGTGTTTGGTATGGTTGCCGAGATTTTTTTTGTCGATAATAACTTGTCTCTAAAATACTGGTTTTTATAGGTTCGTTGCAAGATGTTAAATAGAAAAGGCGTTAAAGGATTTATGCCTCTAACGCCTTTGCAGTTATGTATTAAAGTAATGATTAATACGAGCGAGCGAATACCACTCTGCGTTTTGATGGTTTGCCGCTGAAGATACATTTTCCTTCTTCTTCGGGTGCATCAAAAGGTATGCAGCGTATGGTTGCTTTGGTTTTTTCTTTGATGGCTTCTTCTGTTTCGGGTGTGCCGTCCCAGTGTGCCAATATAAAACCACCTTCTTCGTCGAGAATTTTGTTAAACTCATCCCAAGTATCGGCTTTGCGTGTGTTACCTTCACGGAAATTCAAAGCTTTGGTGTATAGGTTGTTTTGTATATCATCGAGTAAGTTTACTATTTGTGTTTCTATGTCGGCAATAGGGCATATTTCTTTTTGCAAGGTGTCGCGACGAGCCACTTCTACGGTTCCATTTTCGATATCGCGAGGACCTATTGCTATACGTACCGGTACGCCTTTAAATTCGTATTCGTTGAATTTCCAACCCGGTTTAAACGAGTCGCGGTCGTCGTATTTTACCGATATACCTCTGGCTTCAAGATTGCGTTTTATTTCGTTGGCTTTTTCCGAAATCATAGGTAATTGGTCAGCGTTGCGGTAGATTGGTATTATTACTACTTGAGTAGGAGCTAACTTAGGAGGCAATACCAAACCATTGTCGTCGGAGTGGGTCATTATCAAAGCGCCCATCAATCGTGTTGAGACACCCCACGATGTAGCCCATACATATTCTAATTTGTTTTCGTTGCTAAGGAATTTAACATCGAAAGCTTTGGCAAAGTTTTGACCAAGGAAGTGTGATGTTCCGGCTTGTAATGCTTTGCCGTCTTGCATCATGGCTTCTATACAATAGGTATCCAAAGCACCTGCAAAGCGTTCGTTTGGCGATTTTATACCTTTAAGCACTGGCATTGCCATATACTTTTCGGCGAAGTCGGCATATACGTCAAGCATACGCGATGCTTCTTCGATGGCTTCTTCTTTGGTGGCATGGGCGGTGTGGCCTTCTTGCCATAGAAATTCGGCAGTACGTAAAAACATGCGAGTACGCATTTCCCAACGTACCACGTTAGCCCATTGGTTGCAAAGTATAGGAAGGTCGCGATATGATTTTATCCAATTTTTGTAGGTGTTCCAAATTATAGTTTCGGAAGTGGGGCGTACTATAAGTTCTTCTTCCAATCGAGCATCGGGGTCTACTACTACGCCGCTACCATCAGGGTCGTTTTTAAGACGATAGTGGGTTACTACCGCACATTCTTTTGCAAAGCCTTCTACGTGTTCTGCTTCGCGACAAAGAAACGATTTGGGAATAAAAAGCGGAAAATATGCGTTTACGTGACCGGTGTCTTTAAACATTTTGTCCAAAGCATCGCGCATTTTTTCCCATATTGCATATCCGTAAGGTTTTATTACCATACATCCACGTACCGCAGAGTTTTCTGCCAAATCGGCACGCATTACCAATTCATTATACCATTCTGAATAATTTTCCGAACGTGTTACAAAATCTTTTGCCATTATTAAAATCTATTAATCTATCCAATAATATCGTTATTTAAGCGTTTATGTCAGAAATTTTTCGTACTTTTGCCGAAAGATTTCAGATTGCAAAGATACTAAAATAAATAGAAATACAAACATAAAAAGAAAGGGGCTTATCATGAAAAATGGGCTAACTACATTAATAACCAATGCTATAATATTTGTAATGTTTTTTTCTTTTTCGGGAAAAACAGCGTTGGCACAGATAGAAAATTATGACGAAATTTACTATTCGCCGTCAAAAAATGAGGTAGTTGTCGAAAAATATAACCCTATCGGGCTATACAAAGACACTAATGTGAAAGATGTTCCGGAAGAGGTAATTTTGGAACTTGAAGGTACTCCTTTGAGAGATGAAACCAAAAGTGCAGCCAATACCAAAGTAACAGTCGTTTTCGACGAATCGGATTATTACGATTATTCTTACACTGCACGTATTCGCCGTTTCGATAATCCCGTAATCGGCATAAGTTACTACGACGATTATTACACAAATATGTATTGGTATACCTACAATCCAAATTATTGGGGAGTAAGTATATATTTGGGATATAGTTGGTGGTATCCTTCTTGGTCGTATTATCGTCCTTACTACTACAATTATTGGGGATATTACGATCCGTTCTGGAATCCTTATTGGAGCCCTTACTACTATGGTTATTATCATAATCACCACCACCACCACCACCACCACCACCACCATCACCACTACAATCCTCATCACCATCATCATTATGCTTGGAATTGCACACACTATTATAACAGCTACGACAGAGGCTCGTATTACTATGGTCCACGTACTTACAATGGAGCTACAACGCGATATATGGCTGGTAGAACAGTAAACGTAAACAATCGTACCAGTACAAATCGTTACAACAACAATAATAATACTTTCGGACAACGTTATGAATCGGCTATAGCATCGCGTACAAGCACATCATCGCGTACAAGTACATCATCGAGCAATAGAAATTCATCGGCTGTGTCAAATCCTTCACGTAGAGGAGGTGTGGATATAAACAATAACGCATATCGCGGCTCGTCTCGTACATCGACAACTGCCACCGATAGAAACAGTAGCGCAACAAGCGGTCGTACATCAACTGTCACAACTACTGATAGAAACAGCGGCAGTACAACTACCGGTCGTACATCGACAACTACCACTACAGATAGAAACAGTAGCGCAACTACAGGCCGCGCATCGACCACAACTACTGATAGAAACAGTGGTAGCACAACAAACGGACGCACCTCGACAAGTACCGCTAACGATAGAAACAGCAGTGTAACTACAGGTCGTACCTCAACCACTACTACCGATAGAAATAGTGGCAGCACAACAAGCGGTCGTGCCTCAACTACTACTACAACTGATAGAAACAGTAGCAGTGTAACAACAGACCGCACCAATACTACTAACACAGGCACTGTGTCGACCGATGGTAGAAACAACAACAGCACAACAACCACAACGGGCCGTTCTTCTACACGTGTGTCGGGTAGTGATCGCTACTCCAAGCCATCGAAAGTAGAGACCACTCGTTCCAGTCAATACACAGCTCCTACGCGTAGCTCGTCATCGTCGAATAATGTATCAACAAGAACCCGCTCGTCGTCGAGTAGTAGCAGTAAAGCAACAAACTCGAACGTAGGTAGTACTAAGAGAGGAAGTTCTTCCAACAATAGTAGCCGTTTCAATAGTTCGTCGTCGAGCAGGAGTTCATCGAGCACTTCGTCAAGTGTACGTTCGTCGAGTTCATCGTCGCGCAGCAGTTCTTCATCGTCGTATCGTTCCGGCAGTAGCAGCAGCCGTAGTTCAAGTGGTAGCAGCAGCCGCAGTTCATCAAGTAGTAGCAGTCGTAGCAGCAGTCGCAGATAATCCGACGAAAAAGATTTTTATTTAAGTCGAACAAAGTGTCAAGATAATAGTTTATACAACTATAAATTACAAAAAAGACATTGATATGAGAAAGATTTTGTTGAGCATTGTTGCAATGCTAAGTATTTATGGACTAAAGGCTCAGTATGCATCAGAGGCATTGAATTATAGTCAAACCGACTTGTTGGGTTCCGCAGCCTTTGTGGGACGCGGTGGTGCCATAGGTGCTTTGGGAGCCGATTTTACTGCCGCCAGCTATAATCCCGCCGGTTTAGGTTTGTTTTATTCGTCGCAGATAGCCATGACACCGTCGTGGGAATGGAATATTGCCGATGCTAACTATATGGGCAACTCTACTAGCGAGCAACGCGGAATATTTGCCTTTACAAATGCCAATTACTTATTTGCTTTTAAAACCAATAATCTTGAAGGCTGGAAGGCTTTCCAGTTTGGTGTGGGGGTAAACAAGTTGCGTAGTTTCAACAATCGTAGTTATATCGAGGGTAATCCTGTAAATTCTTCGCTATTGAATGTATGGACTGAAGATGCTAACTACTATGGCAACTACGATCAATTTACCAGTTTATTGGCCATTACATGCGGATTGATGGATTACGATAGCGTTTCGAATACTTTTAGCGATATATTCGATGGAAGAACGCAAGAGTTGATACAAAGTCGCTATTTTGTCGAATCGGGCGGTATTAGCGAAATGGCGGTAAGTTTTTCCGGTAATTATGAAGATAAACTTTATTTAGGTGCCACAATGGGTGTGCCATATTTGTCGTATCGTAGTTCTATGCTTTATTCCGAAGTTCCCCAAACTGTGGACACAGCAATAGGTTTGAAAGAGTTCGATTTTATAGAAAGTAAGAATATTGATGGTGGTGGTATTAATTTAAAATTAGGTGCCATTTATCGTCCTATCGATAATATCCGTTTAGGTGTTGCTTTCCACACACCTACTTATTACGAGATTAACGAGTCGTATTACACAACTGTTGAAAGTTCAGTTTTGGCAAGTTCTTCGAGTAATATCGAACGTAACTCCGAAGTTTCGTCGTATGGGGTTTATGCTTACAATTTCTCTACTCCGTTGAAGTTGTTGGCCAATGCAGCAGTTACTTTTGGCGATATGTCATCGAAGATGGCCGGCAGTTTAAGTTTCGATTATGAATTTACCAACTATAGATCGATGCATTTCTCTGGTGGCGATCCCGACTATATGCGTCAGGTAAACAACGAAATAAAGGATACCTACAAGGCATCGCATACTTTTAGAGTGGGTGGTACGTTGAATGTTAAGAAATTGTCGCTACGTGCCGGTGCTGTATATTCTACCGATCCTTATAAGGAAGAGTTGGATATGGATGCCTCAAAGATGTCGTTGGCATGTGGTATAGGATATCAAACAAGACAATGGTTTGTTGATTTAGCTTTTGCTCATACCGAACAAAAAGATAAGCTTTCTTTTACAGCCAATCCGGATTCTCCTATCGAAATGACAGATTATAGAAACGTACTTGTAGTTACACTTGGAATGAAGTTCTAGTACATATTAATAACCAAGATATAAAATTAGAGGTAGTTAATACTGCCTCTTTTTTCGTTTAAATGAACACAACAATGAAGAAGATACATCTTTTTATCACTTTTTCCTTAATATCATTTTTGTTGAAAGCTCAATCGCCTATGCCTAAGAATATTATTTTTATGGTGGGCGATGGTATGGGTGTGGCACAAGTGTACACATCGATAGTGGCAATGAAGGGAAAGTCTAATTTTGAGCGTTTCCCCTACATTGGTTTTTCTAAGACTTATTCGTATTCCGATTTTACAACCGATTCGGGCGCCGGAGGCTCTGCGTTATTTACGGGCCAAAAGGTAAACAATAAGGCTATATCCCTTTCTCCGGATGGTAAACCTTTAACAACATTGCTCGAAAAAGCACAACAGCATGGTTTATCCACCGGCTTTGTGGTGTCCACTGTAGTTAATTGTGCTACTCCGGCATCTACTTATGCCCACGTGTCGAATCGTAATGAATTTGATAGTATTACATTACAGTTGTCGCAGTCGAAGCTCGATTTCTTTTCGGGTGGTGGCGCCATGTATTTCAAACCCGCTAATCGCAAAGATGGTCTTTCGCCAATAGACACATTGACAAAGAGAGGCTACGATGTGGTATACACATTGGAAGATATGACAAAGTCTGATGCCGAAAAGATAGGAGCGCTGCTAACCGAGGGTTATCCTACCAAATATCCCGAACGTGGCGATATTCTTACCAAAGGTGTTGAAAAGGCAATTAAACACCTGAGCCGAAAAGATGACGGCTTTGTGCTTATGATAGAAGGTTCGCAAATAGATTATGGCGGACACGATACAAACCTTTCTGTGGTTATAAACGAAGTGGTGGAATTTGATAAAGTGATAGGTATGGTGTTGGACTATGCCATTGAAGATGGCGAAACACTGGTTATAGTTACTGCCGACCACGAAACCGGAGGCCTTACATTACCTGGAGGAAATATAAAAGACGGTACTATGCAGGCTATATTCACCACCACCAATCATACCGGCGTTATGGTGCCGATATTTGCTTATGGTCCGGGTGCCGATAAGTTTGCTGGTATAATGGAAAACCAAGATATATATCCAAAAATACTCCAAATAATGGGTTGGGAAAAATAAAATTCAAATAATAGCGTTTACTTTGGGTAAAGTTTAAATGAATTATTTTGTAAACAGAGATGAAGACATTGAGAAGATTTTTTGTGGTTGCACTTTATGCATGTACCATTTGGTCGTTGAATGCTCAAACAAAGGATGATAATTTTGTTGGCGACACGTTGAATTGCCCTATAATAAGT
>RHMF01009403.1_pt1 | contig 10995 bp, 10 predicted proteins | sample 5365151 | NCBI WGS metagenome assembly RHMF01 (sample SAMN10266501, study PRJNA497801) | feces metagenome | isolation source: feces | host: Bos taurus | place: China: Prairie of Fairy Mountain | collected 2017-08-14 | reverse complement strand
CCGCGCAAAAAGCAGCTGTCTGGTGGCTTTCCTGTCGGAGAAGGCGCTGCTGGAAATCTTTGAACTGGATTCCCGTGTCAGTCTGAACTACATCGCCTTCCTTTCCTCCCGCATCCATTTCCTCAACCGGAAAATCGACAAATTCACTGCCGTTTCCGCCGAGGAGAAGCTGGTGCTGTGGCTGCTGGAACAGGCGGAGTTCAACAACCCGATTCCGATGAGCGTTTCCTACGCAAGGCTGGCAGAGATTCTCGACCTGGGACGTTCTTCCCTGTATCGTGCCATGGACGCGCTGGAAGCAGAAGGAATTCTCCGAAAAGAGAAGAAACTGCTGACCATTCTGGATATGGAAGCCCTGCATCACTGGCCTGAAAAATAAATTTACAAGGAGAGTAATCGTATGAAACTGAGAAAACTGACCGCTCTGCTGATGGCAGCAGCGATGACCCTTTCTTTCGCAGCCTGCTCCACCGGCAGCGAAGCTCCAAAAACCGAAGAAAAACCTGCCGCTCCTGTGGAAACTCCTGCGGAGCCTGCAAAACCGGCTGAAAAACCAGCTGAAACCCCTGTGGCAGAACCTGCTGAACGCACCGTCATCAACATTGCCGGTCTGAAAGGCCCTACCTCTCTCGGTATGCTGAAACTGATGGAAGGTGACGAAGCAAACACCACTGCAAATGACTACGAATTCCTGCTGGCAGGCGCTGCTGATGAAATCGTGGGCAAAATCAGCTCCGGTGAGCTGGATATTGCCGCTGTTCCTACCAACGTAGGCGCAACTCTCTACAAGAAAACCGAAGGCGGCGTACAGCTTGCCGCTCTGAATACTCTGGGCGTTCTCTACATTCTGGAAAACGGCGAAACCATTCAGTCCATCGAAGACCTTGCCGGCAAATCCATGGTTGCAACCGGTCAGGGTTCCACCCCGGAATATGCGCTGAATCTGATTCTTGAGAAAAACGGCCTGAAAGATTCTGTTGAAGTGGAATACAAAGCAGAACATTCCGAAGTTCCACCAATGCTCCTTTCCGGTGAAGCTTCCATCGCTCTGCTGCCTCAGCCATTCGTGACCTCCGTTCTGGCGCAGAATGAAAACATCCGCGTGGCTCTGGACGTTACCGAAGAATGGAACAAAGCGGTGGAAGGCGCAAGCGACCTGACCATGGGCTGCGTTATCGTCCGCAAAGAATTTGCAGAAAACAACAAGGAAGCGCTGGACGCTTTCCTGGACGAATACAAGGAATCTGTGGAATTTGTCAATGCAAACCCTGCGGAAGCAGCACAGATTTCCGAAAAATTTGACATCATCAAAGCGGCTGTAGCAGCAAAAGCAATTCCGGAATGCAACATCGTGTTCATCGAAGGCGATGACATGCAGCGCATTGCAAGCGGCTGTCTGCAGGTTCTCTTTGAAGCAAATCCAAAATCCGTCGGAGGCGCTGTGCCGGATGAAGCATTCTACTACAAACGCTAATCGACACAATTTACTCTCAAAAAGTCTGGCTGCTGCGGCATGGCTCATGCTGTGGCAGCTTTGCTGCGTCCGAATCAATAAACCTCTGCTGCTGCCGTCCCCGGTTTCTGTACTGAAAACCCTCGGTACGCTGGCGCAGAGCGAACTGTTCTGGACGTCCGTGGCGGCATCTCTGGGCAAGGTTCTGCTGGCATTTGTCCTTGCGGTCATCTGCGGCTCTCTCCTTGCGGCAGCGGCGGCTGTGATTCCCTTTGTCCGCAGTTTTCTCCACCCGCCTATCTCCATCATCCGGGCGACACCGGTAGCATCCTTCACCATTCTTGCGCTGGTGTGGATTCACTCGGCGCAGCTGCCGGTGTTCATCAGCTTTCTGATGGTGCTGCCGATGATTTACGAAAACGTCTATAAGGGCATCAAGAGCACCGACCCTCTCCTGCTGGAAATGGCGCAGGTTTACCGCCTCTCTCTGTGGAAGAAACTGCGCTTCATTTACCTGCCGGCTGTACTGCCGTTTTTCAGCTCCGCCTGTGTCAACGGACTGGGCTTCGCATGGAAATCCGGCATCGCCGCGGAGGTATTGGGCCGCCCGAAACTTGCCATCGGCAAGCAGATTTACGACTCCAAAATCTACGTTGAAATCCCCGAATTGTTCGCCTGGACGCTGGTGGTCATTCTCCTTTCCATGCTGCTGGAATATCTCCTGCTGAAGCTGATGGAACAGGTCAACCGCCGCATTTTGCTGTCGAAGGAGGTACAGAAATGATTTCTTTCCGTAATATCAGCGTGAAATATAACGATGAGTTCATCATTTCCGACTTTTCTCTGGACATTCCCCGGGAAAAAGCCGTCTGCTTCTTCGCACCCTCCGGCAGCGGCAAGACCACCCTTCTGCGGGCGCTCTGCGGTCTGACTCCGCTCCACAGCGGTGAAATCGAAGGCATCAAAGGCAAAAAAATCGCGGTTCTCTTCCAGGAAAACCGCCTGCTCAATCACCTGTCCGCGCTGGATAATCTGAAGCTCGTTCTGCCGAAGGAGCGCCATCACGAGGCCGCTCTCTGGCTGGAGAAACTGGGGCTGGGCGCTGACGGGGACAAGACTCCCCTGCAGCTCAGCGGCGGCATGAACCGCCGTCTTGCCATTGCAAGAACCCTCGCCTACGGCGGTGACATTTACCTTATGGATGAACCGTTCCAGGGCCTTGACGAAGCCTCTCTGCAGCAGACCATGGCTGTGGTGAAGGAAGCCACCTCCCACGGGCAGCTGATTCTTGTGACCCACCGTCGGGAAGAAGCCCTCGCTCTCTGTGACCGCATCGTCACCCTCGGTCAGAGACCTTTGCAGGTAATGAACATTGAGAATTTGTAAAACGGAATGGTCAAGACCATTCCCTTCCATTTCTTTTCTCTGTTATCCTTTCTCTATTATCTAAAAAGAAAAGCCCCTCCTTGCGGAGAGGCTTTTTTCTTTTGGATTAGCCAACTTTTTTCACGTCGGTGTTTTCGGTGATGTTTGCGGTTTCTACCAGAGTATCTTCCTCGGTCACCAGTCTTGCCATAACGATGAAGCGCAGGTCATCGCGGCTGCCGTATTTGTAGGTGCAGGTGGACAGGGTCAGGATTTTATCGTCGCCTTCTACCTCTACATCGTTGTAATCATAGAGAGAGTATTCTCTTTCAGCATTTGCGATGTTCACCATCTGACCGGCAGTAATCGGTTCAGTTTTGGAAACTTTGCGGTCTTTCAGAATGGTGATGTAGCTGAAGTCATTGGTGTAGCCAACAGCGAATACTTCCCACAGCATATCTTCTTCCGGAGTGGAGAAGTAGATGTATGGGTGTGCTTTTGCCCATTCCATATCGGTGTAGTGGAACAGCTGGCTGAAGCGGTCGCCGGTTGCTTCGTCAGGAGCAGAGGTGCCTACGTTGTCGCTGTACAGGTTGACACCGGTGCCTCCGTAGTCCACGTTATGACCGTAGATTACAGTGGATGGGAACATATCTTCCCCTTTCGGGCCGAATTTGCATTCGTAGTCTGCCCAGTAGCAGCCGGTGCTGTACGCTTTGTACTCGCCTTTTTCGTTGCGGCGGTAATAGTAATCGTTGTCGGTGTACTGAACAACCGGAGCATTGATGGTTGTATCCGGAATGTGCAGCCAGCCGATAACGTCATCATTGATTGCAACCCATTCTTTGATTTTTTCGCCCTGTTCAGGAATTTCAACTTTTACTTCTTCCTCAACAGGTGCTTCCGGTTCAGCAGGTTTCTCCGGTTCTGCAGGAGTTTCCGGCTGTTCCACCGGTGCTTCCGGTTCGTCTTCCACTGGTTTTTCTCTGCCGCTGCAAGCAGTTGCACTCATCAGCATCATTGCCGCCAGCAACATGGCAAGAATTCTCTTTTTCATAATCTTCTCTCCTATCTTATTTCAACTCGTTTTAAGAAACGATATTGCAGACAATGCCTTTTTCCGCATCAAGGATAATCATGGTACCGCTGCGCAGTACATTGGTGCAGCCGCAGGCACCTACCAGAACAGGAATATCCAGAGTCAGACCAACGATAGCTGCATGGCAGTCAGCGCCCTTGCTGCTTACGATGATACCGGACGCTTTTTTCAGCAGGTCCATGATTTCGTTGGAAGTCTGCGGCATAACAAGGATGTCACCCTGGCGGAAGTTCTCTCTTGCTTCTGCTTCACTCTTCGCTACGCAGACATTGGCACGAGCCTGTCCTTTGCCGATGCCTTTTGCGGTGAGGATAACGTCGCCGACAGTCTGCACTTTCAGCAGGTTGGTGGTGCCCGGAATACCCAGAGGCACACCGGCGGTAATAACCACAAGGTCGCCGTCCTGAATCAGTTTTTCTTCTTTCGCACGCTGTACTGCATGGTCGAAGAGTTCATCCGCATCGTCTTTCGGCTGGCAGAAGATCGGCATAACGCCCCAGCTCATGGCCAGCTGACGATAAACACGGGAGTTGACGGTGCAGCCGATAATCTGCATACCCGGACGGTATTTGCTGATCATTCTTGCGGTCTGACCGGATTCGGTAACGGTGATGATTGCCGCAGCTTCCAGGTCGTAAGCCGCGCTGCAGGTCGCATGGGAAATTGCGTTGGTCACATTGCGGACAGACTGTTCCTTGAAGCGGTTGAATCTTGCTTTGTAGTCGATATCATTTTCGGTTTCCAGAGCGATTTTCGCCATGGTGCGGACAGCTTCCACCGGATATTTGCCGGCAGCAGTTTCACCGGAGAGCATGATTGCGCTGGTGCCGTCGTAGGTCGTAGATTGCGTTTGCAACGTCGGTTGCTTCCGCACGGGTCGGACGAGGATTTTCTGTCATGCTTTCCAGCATCTGTGTTGCAGTGATTACATATTTACCGCTGTGGTAAACTTTCTTGATGATGTCTTTCTGAATTTTAGGAACCTGTTCAAACGGGATTTCAACGCCCATATCGCCGCGGGCAATCATAATACCGTCGGAAACACGGATAATTTCGTCGATGTTGTGAACACCTTCGGCATTTTCAATTTTGGAGATGATTTTGATGTCCTCGCCGCCGTTTTCTTTCAGCAGGTCACGGAGCAGCTGAACATCCTGTGCGTTGCGGACAAAGGAAGCCGCAATGAAATCGAAGCCGGCTTTGATGCCGTAGAGGACGTCAGATTTGTCACGCTCGCTGAGGTATGGCATGGACAGGGAAACATTCGGCACGTTGACACCTTTGCGGTTGGAAACAGGGCCGCCGTTGATGACGGTGCAGCGGATGTCGGTGGAGGTGGTTTCCTCAACACGCAGCTCAATCAGGCCGTCGTCGATGAGGATGGCATCGCCCGGTTTTACGTCAGCAGGCAGACCTGCGAAGGTAATGGAAACTTTTTCAGCGGTGCCTTCCATCGGCACGGTAGTCAGGGTAAAGGTTGCACCTGCCTGCAGTTCTTCGCTGCCGTTTGCAAAGGTGCCCAGACGGATTTCAGGGCCTTTGGTGTCCAGCAGAGCCGCAACCGGCACACCCATTTCCTGGCGGAGTTTATAAAGGAGCTCCAGTTTTTTGCCGTGCTCCTCGTGACTGCCATGGGAGAAGTTGATTCGGGCTACGTTCATGCCCGCTTCAATCATCTGGCGGAGAACCGCTTCGGATTCACTCGCAGGACCCAGTGTGCAGATAATTTTGGTTTTTCTCATTCCATCACAACCAATCTATACAATATTTTTTTGTCAAAACAAGAGATAATTACTCAGTCTTACTATATCCTACTCCAGGGTTAAAATCAACGATTCTTGCAAAAATGTAATGATTTTTTAACATGGGAGTGGAACTTTATTTCAAAAGAAAGATTCTTCACTTCGTTCAGAATGACCGTTGACGTATGTGTCATTCTTCAATCAATCAGTGTCATTTTTTCCCGGAATTATTGCAGAGAATAGGGTACAAAAGAAAAAAGCCGCATTTCTGCGGCTTTTTGTTTTCTGAAAATTATACGTTGAAGCGGAACAGAACGATGTCGCCGTCTTTCATCACGTATTCTTTGCCTTCGGAACGAACCAGACCTTTTTCTTTGCAGGCAGCCATGGTACCGTTTGCCATCAGCTCATCGAAGTGAACAACTTCTGCACGGATGAAGCCGCGTTCAAAGTCGCTGTGGATTTTGCCGGCAGCCTGTGGTGCTTTGGTGCCTTTTTTGATGGTCCATGCGCGAACTTCCGGTTTACCTGCGGTCAGGTAGGAAATCAGGCCCAGCAGGCTGTAGGAAGCGTTGATCAGTCTGTCCAGACCGGATTCTTCCAGACCCAGATCGCTGAGGAACATCAGCTTGTCTTCTTTGTCCATGTCGGACAGTTCTTCTTCCAGTCTTGCGCAGATCGGAACCACTTCGGAGTGTTCTTCTGCTGCAATGTCCAGAACCTGTTTCAGGAACTGGTTGGTTTCCAGATTGTTGCGGAAGTCATCTTCGCACATATTTGCAACGTAGATGATCGGTTTGTTGGACAGCAGAGGAATGTCAGCCATGATTTCAGCTTCTTCTTCGCTGAATTCCATGCTTCTTGCGGATTTGCCTTCTTCCAGGTGAGCTTTCACGCGGTTCAGCAGTTCCACTTCCGCCAGATATTTTTTGTCGCCTTTTGCTGCTTTGGTTGCTTTATCAATACGGCGATCCAGAATGTCGATGTCGGAGAATACCAGCTCCAGATTGATGGTTTCGATGTCTCTTGCAGGACCGATCTCGCCGTCAACGTGGATGATTTCGGTGCTTTCGAAGCAGCGTACAACGTGAATGATCGCGTCAACTTCACGGATGTTGGACAGGAATTTGTTGCCCAGACCTTCGCCTTTGGAAGCGCCTTTTACCAGACCTGCAATGTCAACGAATTCGATGACAGCAGGGGTGAATTTATCCGGCTGGTACATTTCAGCCAGTTTGTCCAGACGTTTGTCAGGAACTGCAACGGTGCCGATGTTTGGCTCGATGGTGCAGAACGGATAGTTGGCAGACTGTGCGCCTGCATTGGTGATTGCATTAAAAAGGGTACTTTTGCCGACGTTTGGCAGACCCACCATACCTAATTTCATAAATCAGTTTCCTTTCCCTTGCGAAATACTCCTCTAATTATACCCTTTCCTCGGCCAAACGGCAAGCCATGTTCACAGCAAAACCATGCATTGTTCAAAAATTTTTCATGCTTTTTTCAGGAAATCGGGGTATAATTGTATCAGAAAATGACAGATTCTGCTTTTTGGCAAAATTTCTGTCGGATTTTCACGAAAGATTTAATTTATTTTCAGTTTTGTGCTATACTATAGGGTAAACAGTTGTGACCTGAAATCGATCTTCAGCATAAAACGAATCTACATATGAGGAGGAACCATTTTATGTCTATGGAAAGAATTCTTGTTGCCGATGACGACCGCAACATTGCCGAGCTTCTCCGCCTCTATCTGGAAAAGGAAGGCTACACCGTGACCCTCGCCTGTGACGGCGTGGATGCCATGGAAAAATTTCGCTGATACTCCGGACATTGTCCTGCTTGATATTATGATGCCCCGACTGGATGGCTGGCAGGTCTGCCGCGAAATCCGTCAGCGTTCCAACTGCCCGATCATCATGCTGACCGCAAAGGGCGAAACCTTTGACAAGGTTCTCGGTCTGGAACTGGGCGCAGACGACTACGTTGTAAAACCATTCGACGCAAAAGAAATCGTTGCCCGCATCAAAGCGGTGCTTCGCCGCAGCGGCAAGACCGCTTCCGAACCGGATGTGAAGGAAGTCAGCTACGAAGGCATCAGCGTCAACATGACCAAATACGAGCTGAAAGTCAACGGCAAAGTGGTGGACACTCCGCCGAAGGAACTGGAGCTGCTCTACCATCTGGCAAGCAACCCGAACCGCGTTTTCACCCGCGACAATCTGCTGAACGAAGTATGGGGCTTTGAGTACTACGGCGACTCCCGCACCGTTGACGTTCACATCAAACGTCTCCGCGAAAAACTGGAAGGCGTTTCCGAAAAATGGGCGCTGAAAACCGTATGGGGCGTCGGCTACAAATTTGAACTGAAAGATTAAGACCTATGAAACAGCGCAGTTTATTCCGAAAATATTTCTCTGCCTGTGCGGGAATGATTCTGTTGACCATTGTCTTTCTCGGCGTGGTATTTCTCAGCTTCGCCTCCCGTTATTTCCAGGAGGACCGCTTCAATACCCTTCATCAGAATGCGGTATTTTCTCTGGAAGCGACCAGACAGCTCTGTTTCCAGGATAAAGGCACCTATAAGGTCTCCGCAGAGCTGCACGGCATTTATGAGCCCGTTGCCGACGCCATCGACGCCGACATTTTCCTGGCAAAAACCGACGGTAAGACCCTGATTTGCAGCGGCGGCAGCGACTGTGTCCACACGAAGAAAAATCTTCCTGCAGAGGTTATGGAAACCATCCGTCAGGAGCAGCAGTACAGCGGCATCACCGACCTGGGCGGCATTTATCCTGTCAAGCATTATGTCGTTGCTCTGCCCCTTGTGCTGGAGGACAACACCCTCGCCGGTGCGGTCTTTGTGAGCAGCAGCGCGGAAAACCTCACCGTCTTTCTGAAAGAAATGCTGGAGATGTTCCTTGTCAGCGCAATCTGCGTTCTTATCATCGCTTTTGCTGTTATTTATATTATCAGCAGCAGCATGGTGCGCCCTCTGCGTGACATGGTTTCCGCAACGGAAAGCTTTGCCAGAGGGGACTTCACCGTCCGCCTGCCGGTCCGTGAAATGGACGAAATCGGCAACCTGTCCATGGCTTTCAACAACATGGCAACGTCCCTTGCCCAGCAGGACAGCATCCGCCGCTCCTTTGTGGCGAATGTTTCCCACGAGCTGAAAACCCCGATGACCACCATCGGCGGCTTTGTGGACGGCATTATGGACGGCACCATTCCGCCGGAACGTCATCGCTACTACCTCTCCATCGTTTCCAGCGAAGTGAAGCGTCTTTCCCGCCTTGTCCGCTCCATGCTGAACATCGCCCGGCTGGAATCCGGCGAAATGCAGCTGCAGCCGAAGGCATTCGACATCAATCAGGTGGTGTGCAGCACCATCTTCACCTTTGAAAAAAGCATCGAGGAGAAAAATCTGGACATCCGCGGACTGGACAGCGACCGTGTCATGGTTTCCGCCGATGAGGATTTAATTCATCAGGTGGTCTATAATCTGCTGGAAAATGCGGTGAAATTCGTCAATGCAGGCGGCTTCATTGAGGTTTCTTACCACACAGAAGGCAAGATGACCCACATCTCCATCAAAAACTCCGGCGACGGTATCTCCAAAGAGGAGATTTCCAAGGTCTTTGAGCGCTTCTACAAAACCGACCGCAGCCGAAGCCAGGATAAGAGCGGCGTGGGCTTGGGTCTGAACATCGTCCGCTCCATCATCAATCTCCATCAGGGCGAAGTCATCGTCCGCAGCACGGAAGGACAGTTCTGTGAATTCACCTTCACTCTGCCGTCTGCACCGCGACCGGTCTCCCGCCACACAGCGCCGATTCCGGTGATTCCAAACGACACAAAATAATCATAAAAAAGAAGCAAAACATTCAAAGGCTGTTTCTTTTTTCTTAACATTTTCTGTATATCATAGGTGTGTACCCAAAAGAGAGCAGAAACCACCAGCAGGAGGTTACCAGATATGAACAACAACGAAAACAACAACTTCGGCATGAATCCGCCGGAGAACAATCCGGAAAACAATACCGCTCCACAGGAAGAAAATCCTTCCGCTCAGGAAGCAAAAAACAATGACGGCGGCTGGGTCTTTTCCGAGCGTCCTCAGCAGCCAAACACCGGCTATAACAGCCGCTACAGCTACAGCTCCTACGAAAATGCGCAGCATCACAGCCAGCAGGCACAGCGCCAGAACAGCGGTCCTGCTTACGAGCGCAATTCCTATCCAAAACAGGAAGAATCCTATCGCTGGAATTATGAGGACTATCAGGCTCATCAGCCACAGGAGCAGAAAAAGAACAAGAAAAACCGCGGTCTCAAAATCTTTGCAGGCATTCTCGGCGGTATCGCGCTGGTGGGCGTGCTGACTCTGGCAGGCTTCGGCGTGGCTTCTCTGGTGCAGAACAGCAGAACCAGCGAAGGAACAACCGCTCCGGAAGAAGTTGCTCCACCAACCGTGGAAACACCTGCAAAAGAGCATAATCTGACCCTCACCGACAGACCTGCCGAGGAAAAAGAAATCGTCTCCGGCGGCAAGCTGACCATTCCGCAGCGTGCGGAAAAAGTGAAAGCTTCTGTTGTGGGCATTGTGAATTATCAGCAGGCAAGCGGCAGCATGTACACCACCGGCAGCTCCGAAGGCTCCGGCATTATCATGAGTGAAGACGGTTATATCATCACCAACGCACACGTTATCGAAGGCGCAGTTGGTCTGAAAGTCGTTCTCACCGACGGCAGCGAATATGCTGCACAGATTGTCGGCTCCGACAGCAAAACCGACCTTGCTGTTATCAAAGTGGAAGCTACCGGTCTGACTCCGGCTGAATTCGGCAACTCCGACCAGCTGGAAGTCGGCGAACAGCTGATTGCCGTGGGCAACCCTACCGGTCTGCAGCTGGGCGGTACCCTGACCGTTGGTTATGTATCCGCTCTGAACCGTAAAATCGATGACAGCGACATGAACTTCGTTCAGACCGACGCAGCCATCAACCCTGGCAACTCCGGCGGTGCGCTGGCAAACGAATACGGTCAGGTCATCGGTATCAACTCCGCGAAAATCGGCGGCACCAACATCGAAGGTCTGGGCTTCGCCATCGCAATCAATGACGCACAGCCAATCATTGATGACCTTATCAACTACGGCTATGTAAAAGGCCGTGTCCGCATGGGCATCAGCGTTTACGAAATGGATGACTTCACCGCAAGACTGAACAACGTACCGCAGGGTCTTGTTGTTGCAGCGGTGGAAGCCGGCACTCCTGCCGCAAGCAGCGGTCTGGTACCTGGCGATATCATCACCGCCATCGACGGTAAAGACATCT
>RHMF01001396.1_pt1 | contig 10998 bp, 13 predicted proteins | sample 5365151 | NCBI WGS metagenome assembly RHMF01 (sample SAMN10266501, study PRJNA497801) | feces metagenome | isolation source: feces | host: Bos taurus | place: China: Prairie of Fairy Mountain | collected 2017-08-14 | reverse complement strand
AAGCTCACCGGCGTTTCTATGGGCTGCGATTGCTGTTACACCAACCATATGAAGGCAGACCAAAATGACATTGAAAACCTGGCAAGCCTGCTGACTATGGCCGGCTGTAACTATTTTATGGGCATTCCCCACGGTGACGATATTATGCTCAACTATCAGACCACCGGTTTCCGGGAGACCGCCGCCCTGCGTGAGATCACAGGCAAGACTGCCATCCCGGAATTCCAAAAATGGCTGGAAAAGATGGGCTTTGTAGAAAACGGCAAACTGACAAAAAAAGCCGGCGACGGTTCCAGTTTGCTGTTTTGATAGCAGGAGGTAACTATGAACAAGAAAGAGCTCACCGCGTTGGTTGCGGAGATTTTAGGACAGATGGAGCCACCTGTAAAGGGGGCGGACTATCCTCCCACGGCACCCCAGCCGCAAAAGGAAAGTTTTCCCCACCATCCCGGCGATTTTGTGCCGGACATTACTCAGCTGGATCTGCGTCAGCTGTATTTGACAGAGGATCCCGCTGACAAAAGCCGCTTCGCCAAAATGAAAGCCAAGACCCCCGCCCGTTTGGGCAGCGGCAAAGCCGGCGCCCGCTATAAAACTGTAACAATGCTCCGTTTCCGAGCCGACCACGCAGCCGCCCAGGATACGGTTTTTTCCGAAGTGGACACGGAATTTGCAAAACGCCACGATCTGCTGCCCACCAAGACCCGTTGCGACAGCAAAGACGAGTATTTGACTCGTCCGGATCTGGGGCGCTGCTTTGACGAGCAAAACACAAAAACCATCAAAGGCGTGATCGACACGCCGCCAAAGGTGCAGATCGTTGTGGGCGACGGTCTGTCCGCAGCAGCCTGTGAAGCCAATGCCATCGACTGTTTGCTGGCGCTGAAGGACGGCCTGAAGGCCCGGGGCATTCCCACCGGTAAAGATATTTTTGTGCGCTACTGCCGGGTCGGGGCAGGCGATGCCATCGGTGATATCACCGGCTGTGAATTGGTTTGTGTGCTGGTGGGCGAACGGCCGGGCCTTGTGACGGATAAGAGTATGTCCATCTATATTACCTACAAACCTCACACGGGGGTATTGGAATCCAGCCGCACCGTCATTTCCAATATCCATGCCCAGGGCACCCCTGCCGTGGAGGCGGGTGCTTACGCAGCTGAGCTGATCGAGACCATTCTGCAGCGTAAGGTTTCTGGCGTAGGTCTGCACCTGGGAGCAGCACAATGATCCCGGTAAAAATCCTGGCACTGCAGTATATCCCCAATGCCGCACCGGCTTTGTGTGACAGTTTAGGTGTATCCCGCAGCACCCCTTCCCTGGGATTGATCACAACGGACAGCGATGACGCTACCTATATTGCCCTGGACGAGGCCACTAAGTCAGCTGATGTACAGGTAAGCTATGCCCGCAGCTTCTATGCCGGCGCAGCCAATGCCTCCACACCCTATGCCGGTGAGGTGATCGGTATTCTCAGCGCTGCCACACCGGGGGCGGTTCGCAGCGGTATGGCAGCTGTTCAGGCTGCGTTGGAGCGGATCGGCTTCGAAGACGCGGCAGGCGTTCCCTATCTTGCCCACACCGTCAGCAGCTGCGGCAGTTTCCTGGCGTCGGAGGCAGCCGTGAGCCAGGGCTCTGCCATTGCTTATCTGATCGCGCCTCCGCTGGAGGCGATGGTCGGATTGGATGCAGCGCTGAAAGCCGCAGATGTTAGGCTGTGCAAGCTCTACGCGCCCCCCAGTGAAACCAACTTCGGTGGTGGATTGCTCAGTGGTAGTCGCTCTGCTTGCGAAGCCGCCTGCGACGCCTTTGCTGTGGCCATAAATCGCATCGCCAATACACCCGTAGAACAATAAAGGATTGTTTAATTGCGTTGCGCCTTCGGCGCTGTAAGCGATCCTTTACCTTCACAAAGGAGGAAACCATGGACGAGCAAATTTTGAATCGATTGACCCAGGATATATTGGGGCGCATTTTCATTGAGTTAGAAGCTTCTGCACGGCATGTTCATATCACCCGGGAGCAGGCCCAGACCCTCTTCGGCCATGATCTGACGCCGGAGCGTCCCCTTTCTCAACCGGGACAGTTTTTGGCAAAAGAGCGGGTGACTCTGCAGGGCCCAAATGGAAAATTTTATAATGTAGCCGTGTTGGGGCCCGCCCGGAAGGAAGCACAGGTCGAGATCTCCCTCAGTGACGGCAGGGTATTGGGCATCACACCACCCATCCGTCAATCCGGAGACATTCAAAATACCCCAGGTGCGATTTTGGTGGGCGAAGCAGGTACTGTAGCCATCCGGGAAGGGGTCATTGCCGCACAGCGGCATCTGCACCTGACACCGGATAGCGCTGCCCGTTTCGGCGTGCAGGATAAGCAAATCGTGCGATTGCAGACCTACACTGCCCGCCCACTGATCTTTGAAGATGTGATCGTGCGCATCAGCTCCGCCTTTGCCGACCGGGCGCATTTGGATTTTGACGAAGCCAATGCCTGTGGTATGCAAAAAGGTGACTTAGGGAGGATCCTTCCATGACCCGCGCCTTGTTGATTGGTGCTGCGCCTGCCGGTCTAAATTTCGCTTATGTGCAGGACGAAACCTATGATGCTGTTGTGATCGGGTCACTCAGCCTGGGGCAGCTACTGAACTTTCAGGAAGAAACCGTGCTTGCGGCATTGGCGGAAGGGAAATCTGTGTATTTATATACACCGGGATTACCCCAGGCACCGAAAAACCGGGCACTGGCAGCTTCTCTTGCCACTGCACAACGGGAATTAAAAAACTGGGGTGTGATCTTTACCGACGGAAGCCGGCGGCATTTGGTGACAGCCGAGGAGGCTCGTATGCTGCGCCTCAAAGGACAGTCCCCTGCCCCCGGCGCAGTGCTCACTCCCCTAGCAAAAGAAATTCTGGAGGAATCGTTTTGAAAATTGGAACTGTAACTGGGTCGGTTTGGGCCACCAGGAAAGCGCCTTGCCTTTCGGGGCACACCTTTCTGGTGGTCTACACCGGCACGGAAGAACTGGTTGCCGCAGACCAGGTGGGTGCCGGGCCCGGTGACCGGGTACTGTTGGTGACTGGCACCAGCGCCGCACGCTACTGTATGGATGCGCCGGTGGATGCGGTGGTGGTTGCCATTTTGGACCGGGAGGACAAGCATGGCCATCTATAATGTGATCATTTGGATCATGGCTGGATTTGCAATCCTGGGTGCCATTGACCGGATCTTAGGCAATCGCTTTGGCCTTGGAGAGTCTTTTGAAGAAGGCATCCTGGCTATGGGTTCGCTTGCACTGGCAATGATCGGCATCATTTCCCTGGCACCGGTGCTGGCTAAGGTGCTGTCCCCCATCGTCGTGCCTGTCTACGAATTTTTCGGTGCTGACCCGGCAATGTTCGCCGGCACCATACTGGGCTGCGATATGGGTGGCGGCTCGTTGGCTGCAGAAATGACCACTGATCCCCGGGCGGCAGGTTTGGGCGGTGTGATCACTGGGTCTATGTTGGGTTGTACCCTAGTTTTCTCCATCCCAGTGGCCCTGGGTATTCTGCAGCCTCAGGATCGACCATTTCTTGCCAAAGGTGTTCTGTGTGGCATCATCGCCATCCCGGCTGGTGTGTTCACCAGCGGCTTGGTGGCCGGTTTTCCTGTGGGTATGTTAGCACGCAATTTAATTCCCATCATCTTAATCGCGCTGCTGATCGGTTTGGGCCTTTGGCGAGCGGAAAAGGCAATGATCAAGGGGTTTACTGTTTTTGGAAAGCTCATCACCGCCCTGATTACCGTTGGCCTTGCCATAGCCATCTTGCAGGCGCTGACCGGGTTTTCACTGATCGGCGGCATTGCGCCTATTGAGGAAGGGTTTGAAACCGTAGGCGAAATCGCCATTGTACTGGCAGGCGCCTTTCCCTTGGTATTCGTTGTGACGAAACTACTACAGAAACCATTGATGAAGGCCGGAAGCAAGCTTGGTATCAATGAAACCGCCACAGCCGGTCTAATCGCCAGTCTAGCCAACTGCATTGCCACTTTTGGAATGGTGAAGGATATGGACCAGCGGGGCAAGGTGGTCAACATTGCCTTTGCGGTATGTGCCGCCTTTGTGTTGGGCGATCATTTGGGTTTTGCCGCCGGTTTTGCGCCGGAGCTGCTGCCGGCTATGATCATTGGCAAATTGGTAGGCGGCGCCGTGGGCATCGGCATTGCCCTGCTGCTAACGAGAAAGAAAAATGGTTGAAAAAGAGGCGATCTGTGGTATAATAACCGCAGATCGCTTCAATTTTTCATTTATCTGACAGTTATCTCGGAGGGGTGACCAGACAGGGTTGCCCTACGAAATCATTCAAAACGGAACGATAAATCCCAATTTATATTTAGGAGAGACATATGATCCCTTTTGAGAAGATCGACCCGGCGCGGCGGGAAGAATTCAACGCCCTGCTGCTGAAAAGCAACAAAAGCTGTGAGTACAGCTTCACCAACCTATGTATTTGGGGCCGGCAGCAGGCCGCATTCCTGGACGGTTTTTTGGTGCTGTTTTCCCAATTTGACCGCAAGGCAGTCTATCCCTTCCCCGTGGGCGAAGGGGATATCAAGCCAGTGCTGGATGCCATCATCCACGATGCTAAAATGCGGGGCATTCCCTGCTGCATCACCGGTCTGAGTGAAGAAAACGGCAATCTTCTGGACGCTTTGTACCCAGGCAAATTCCGTTTCCATTGCGACCGCAACAGTTACGACTATGTGTACAATATCGATGACCTGGCAGATTTGAAGGGCCGTAAATTTCAGAAAAAACGCAATCACCTGAACCGTTTTCGCAGTCTGTACCCTAACTGGCGCACGGAGACCCTAACCCCTGCCAATATGGATGCGGTGCGGGAAATGGCAGCACAGTGGTATGAAGCACGGCTGGAGCACGATCCCCAGGCGGATTTCCACCTGGAACAGCGGGCACTGCGCCGGGCCTTGGAACGCTATGAGGTACTTGGTTTGGAGGGTATGGTGCTCTATGATGGGGATCGGGTCATCGCTTTCTCCATCGCCTCCCCCCTTTCCGAAGATACGATGGATGTACATTTCGAGAAGGCATTGGAGGATGTGGACGGGGCCTATCCTGCCATTAACCAGGCATTTTCCCAGTACCTGCGGGATAAATATCTGCACATCCGCTACCTGGACCGTGAAGAGGATATGGGCATTGAGGGTCTAAGAAAGGCCAAGCTCAGCTACTGCCCGGACCATTTTAGAGAAAAATGCTGGGCAAGACTTTGGGAGGAAAGCGATGAACCTTGACCACCCTAAGATCGAACAAATTCCACAGCTACGGCAGCTGTGGAAGGAAGCCTTCGGCGATACCGACAGTTTTTTGGACAAGTTTTACACGGTAGCCTTCTGTCCTGAGCGGTGCCTGTGCGCCACCATTGATAACCAGGTAGCCGCGATGGCCTACTGGTTTGATTGCGGGGAATACGCCTATATTTATGCTGTAGCCACCGCCACGACCCATCAAGGAAAGGGCATTTGCCATGCTTTGATGGCTCGCATCCACCACATTTTGAGGTCGCAGGGCTACGCCGGCTGCATTTTGGTGCCGGGTGAAGAAAGCCTGCGGCAATTCTACCGGGGTATGGGCTATGAAAATTGCGGTGGTGTCCACGAATTTGATGCCGACGCTGCCGATTCCATGCCCCTGCGAAAGCTGGAAACAGCAGAATATGCTGCCTTGCGCCGCGCATATCTGCCGGAGGGCGGTGTGGTACAAGAAGGCATAAATCTGGATTTTCTAAGCTGCTGGGCAGAATTCTATGTAGGCGAACAGGTTCTGGCAGCTGCTGTTTGGGAAGAGGGCAAGTTGCTGGTACTGGAGCTTTTGGGCGATGTGCGAAAAGCCCCCAGCGTAGCTGCAGCGTTGGGCGCAAAAGCCGGCTGGTTCCGCACTCCGGGAGATATTCCTTTCGCTATGCACCGGCCGCTCAATGCCAACAATCCGCCCAAATACTTCGGCTTTTGTTTTTGAGCCTTGACGGACGGGGCAAAGCGTGATAGAATAGGGCCACTTGCCGCTATGATGGAATAGGTAGACATCGCGGACTTAAAATCCGCTGAGGGAGACCTCGTACCGGTTCGAGTCCGGTTAGCGGCACCAGAATAAAAAGCACCCTTATGGGTGCTTTTTATTTTGGTATCACAACCGGGCCGAACAAATTAAATGCGGCGCGGATGAGCGCCGCCGGCGACGGCTTGACGGAGCCGCTCATTGATTAAATCGAGTCCTGTTAGCGGCACTCCAGCTACAGCAACACACCGATTTACTGGAGTCCAGTTAGCGGCACTCCACCTACAACGGCACACCGATTAACTCAAGTCCAGGTAGCGGCTTCCAGAAGAAAAGCACCCTTTCGGGTGCTTTTCTTTTTTATGCTTGATAAACAATCTTACCGTTTACGATGGTCATAAAGGCTTCGCCGCCTACAATCTTTAATGGATCTGCGGTCCAAATGACGATATCGGCATCCTTACCCACTTCCAGGCTGCCCACCCGATCGGCAATGCCAATAGCCTGGGCAGGGTTAATGGTGATGGCCTTCCAGGCCTCTTCCATCGGCAAACCGGACTTCGCTGCCAGACCTGCGCACATAGGCAGATATTCCAGCGGAATCACAGGCGCATCGGTGATGATGCTGAGCTTCACGCCTGCCTGGTGGAGAACACCAGGAGTGGTGAAACTCTTATGGGCCAGCTCGATCTTGGTCTTGCTGCCCAAACTGGGGCCAACAAATGCCCACAGGCCTTCCTTAGCGAGCTCGTCAGCGATCAGAGCGCCATCGGTGCAATGATCCAGGGTGATATCCAGGTCAAATTCCCTGGCGATGCGAATGGCTGTGAAAATGTCATCTGCCCGGTGGGCGTGGGCCTTCAGAGGCATTTCCTTCTTCAAAACCGGAATCATAGCCTCCAGCTTCATATTGAAAGCAGGGTTCTTATCGTTGGCTTTGTCTTCCATATAGCGCTTGGTCTTCATCAGCAGCTCCCGCAGTAGGGCAGCTGTACCCATACGGGTCATAGGAGCCTTCTTGCCGGATTGGCCGTAGCAGCGTTTCGGGTTTTCGCCAAAGGCACATTTCATTGCCACCGCATCCCGGATGATCATATCATCCACCCGCTTGCCTGCCAGTTTGATGGTAGTAAAGGTGCCGCCCACCACATTGGCGCTGCCTGGGCCGGTGCAGGCGGTGGTAACGCCGCCACGCAGGGCATTGCCGAAGGCCTCGTCCATCGGATTGATGGAGTCGATGGCCCGCATTTGGGGTGTGAGGGGATCTACGATCTCATTGTAGTCCATACCCTCCCAGCCGCAGGCCTCGTTATCCAGGCCGATATGGCAGTGGGCGTCCACACAACCGGGGGTCACTAGTCTGCCCTGGGCATCTATGACCTGAACATTCTCAGGAACAGGAAGATCGGTACCAACAGCGGCGATCTTGCCAGCATCGTCCACCAGGAGGCAGCCGCAGGGAATATCGTCTCCGGCCATAGTCTTTATGTAGGCATTTTTGATATACAGCATCATGATCTCTCCTCGTTTATTTAGTATATTTCTATTTTACTACATTCTTCGCATAAACACAAGTGTCTTTATCGTGCGACTAAATAAAAAGGAGAGGCATCGCCTCTCCTTAGTAATTGGGAAAATAGATATCGATATCCACCGGGGTCTTGATGCCGGGCACACGGCCTTTTCCGGTATACTGCCACATTTGGACTCGGTACTCATAGGTCATTGCTTTGGTGTACATAGCCAGCCAAAGCTCGATGCCGGCCGCACGCAGCTCCTCCAGCTTGTACACATATTTACCCTGGGACTGATTGAAGTAGACCATCGGCTGATAGCCGGCCTCCTGGATCTCCTTGCAGAAAGCCAGAGCGCAGGCGTGGATGGTTTTTGGCTTCACACGCCAGGATCGGGCAGAAGTCTCCTTAGGCGTTTCCCAATCGAAGACCACCGGCATATCCAGCTGCCTGCCATCCAGCAGTTCGATCAAAAACTGGGCTTCCTCCACAGCTTCCTTTACATTGGTCGCCTGGGAATAAATGTAGACGCCCACTTTCAGTCCGGCAGCCATAGCGCCCTGCAGATTTTCCTCGCCTCGGGGGTCGATATGCAACTCACCGGCCTTACTCCAGCCGCGGTAGGCCAGGCGGACCATCACAAACTTGACGCCGGACGCTGCCACCTTTTCCCAGTCGATATCTTCCTGCCAAAGGGACACATCAATGCCCAGCCAATATTCCTCGGTCTTGCAGGTTATGTAGCCGTTGACCTTTTTGAAATCCTTCCGCTTCAGTGTGTTCAGCTCCAGCAAGGTCGGTTCCGGCTTCTGCGCCACACCTTGCTGCAACATAGGACCGACCGCGCCGGTTTCCGGCTCGGAGTCCACAGGTGGCTGCGTAGGCGTTAAGTCTGGCACAGTAGTGGGCACAGTGGGGACAAAAGAAGTACTGGGCACATCCACATTGGGGCCACCGTCATACTGGCTCATAGCAAGCACTGCTATGGTCAGCATAAACACAGCACCCACACAGAGCAGCAGTGCGATCCATTTTCTGTTTTTCAATATGGGCGATTTCAAGTCCATACTTCCAAACCTTTCCAATTTTTTCTAGATTATAGCATAGATATGCTGATTTGCCAAGAAAAATCTGTCGATTCTTCACGGCGCAGCAACGCATTTCGTCAAAATGTGTTCATCCTGGAAAATACAGATTCAGGTCTACCCTGGTTTGTATGCCGTGCACCGTACCATCGCAGCTATACTGCCACATTTGGACTTTGTGGGCATAGTTCAGTGAATCGCTGTAAAATGCCAACCAAAAATCATAACCTTCCTGCTGCAGCGACAGCAGGTCCAGTTTCCAGTGAGCCAGATCCAGATTAAAATAAACCATCGCCTCATATCCCGCTGCCTCGATTTCCCGGCAGAAGGCCAAAGCGCAAGCATTTAGGGTCTTAGCATCCATTCCGGCTGTGCGGGCATCCTCAGAAGAAACGGTTTCCCAATCGAAAACCACCGGCATATCCAATTTTCTTCCGTCCAGCAGCTGCAACAGGAAACGGGCTTCCTCCTCGGCTTCCTCTACGGTGATAGCCTGGGAGAAGAAATAGGCACCCACCAGCAAGCCAGCATCCGCTGCACCCTGCAGGTTTTCCAGACCCCGACTATCGGCGCGAATCACGCCCTCCGCGCCCCAGCCACGGTAGCCCAGGCGCACCATCGCAAATTCCACATCGGTCTGAGCCACCTGCTGCCACTCGATTTGCCCTTGGTACTGAGAAACATCTACCCCCAGCCAGCTTTCCCCTGTCAAACAGGTTAGATAACCATTTTCATCATAAACAAAGTCTTTTTCCGTGTAGGGATTTTTCACTAAGGTCGGTTCCGGTGGTTGCGTCGGCACAGTGGTCGTGGTAGAAGGAGGGATAGAGGGCACATTCAGATGCTCTGTCCACTGCTTCATCGCAAAGACCACCGCTACTATTAGGCCGATGGCCGCCAGCAGCACCATCACGCCTGCCAAAATGCCTGCTGTTTTGTCATATTTGCCGCCTTTTGCCATTGCAGCCACCTCCTCCCCCATTTTAATGCATTATAGCACACAATCGCCCATTCGCCAAGAGGAAATTTTCGCTGTTCCAAAAAGCAAAGAGGACGCTGCCGCGTCCTCTTGTATTATACATATTCAGGTTCTGGCTGCGATTGTCGTACCAAGTACTCTTCTTTTTGCTTCCAGGCCTTCAAACCCTGGGATATTTCCCAAAGCGCGGCAATATGCAAGATTCCCTCCCAAAAGCAGCTGAGCAGATCGGAAAACAACACAATAGACAGTACCACCAGAATTCCCAGATCCACAGCTACAGCCACCAGGCCTACCTTCAGCCAATTACGGCTGCCATAGGACAGCCACCACAGCAATAGCCACCCGGACAGCAGCACACCTGCCATCACCAGGCCTGTGGCTGTAAATTCCCCATTTGCTGCACCCAGATACAGACCATTGTCAAACATCTTGCCCAGCCACACCAGGTAATACGGCAGTGATGCATTATAGCTGATATATAGATCAACATTGCCCAGCAAAAAGGCGATATTCAATACCGTTACGATCACCGTGGCCAGCAGCATATACCTGGCCATTTTTATCTGCCTATCCCAAAATTCCATATCCATCCGCCTTTCTTATTTAGATTATAGCAGATAGCAATGTCGAATGCAACCACTTGACATTTTGCAAATTCCACTGTATAATCCCTAATACAAACCGAATACGACAGTTCGTGACCATCCTGTCGCTAAACAAAACTAGGGATTTTGATGGGCGCTTTGCGCTCATTTTTTATTTGTTGTTTCGGATGGGCGCACTGCGTCCATTTTCTTTTTGGAAGGAAACTGCTATGAATAAGAAAATTCGCAATCTTGCATATGCCGCCATCATTGCGGCACTATATGTGGTGTTGACCCATGGGCAGAATTTCCTGCTGCCCGGCTCTGCCTCTATGGCCATTCAGTTCCGTGCCAGTGAAGCGCTGTGCATTTTGGCATTCTTTACCCCGGCAGCCATTCCGGGTCTAACCGTCGGCTGCCTGCTGTTTAACATCACCTCCGGCGCTGCCCTTCCCCTGGATTTTTTGGTGGGCAGCCTGGCTACCCTGCTGGCGGCCTGGGGTATGTGGGCCACACGCCGCGTGTGCTTCAAGGGTTATCCCCTACTGGGCCTTATGATGCCGGCAATTTCCAATGCAGTGCTGGTGGGTTGGGAGCTGAGCGTATACATCGGCGGCGGTTTTGGGATCAACGCACTGTATGTGGCCATTGGCGAGGCCGCTGTGCTGCTGACCTTGGGCAGCGCTCTGTATTATGCCATAAAAAGTCGCAAACTGAACCAAAGATTGTTTTCATAAACAGGAAAGTGCCGCCCGGGTGGGCGGCACTTTTGCATTGTG
>RHMF01001395.1_pt1 | contig 11008 bp, 11 predicted proteins | sample 5365151 | NCBI WGS metagenome assembly RHMF01 (sample SAMN10266501, study PRJNA497801) | feces metagenome | isolation source: feces | host: Bos taurus | place: China: Prairie of Fairy Mountain | collected 2017-08-14 | reverse complement strand
GTAATAGTCGCCCACTTTGACATACAATGTGCCGGGGGCGTATTGGGAAATGGTGTAGACTTCTGCATCGGATGCAGCTGCGCGGCAAGCGTTCCATCCGTTGTTGTAGGCCAGCGTTGCCTCGATGGAATCCAGCGGGTAGGACCAGGTCGTCCCATCGCCCTTGTAGACGGTTGCATAGATGCTGTAGGTGTTGCTGCCGGAGCTGTAGGACACATCCGTGTAGATGCTTGTCGGTCTTGCATCGGAGTATCCGCTGTTATAGCCCGAGGTTCTCGCTGCCGCCACGCCGTCCTTATAGTACTGCGTGTCGGCTATGTTAAAAGAACCGCCCGAGCTTGACACCTCCCCAAGGGTTACTGTTCCGCCGCTGACAGATACGGCGTGGGAGTGGGAGAGGTTGATGTCCGACGGGCCGACGATGGTGCCGGACGCAACGGAGCCCATGGTGAGGCTGCTGGAGGTGAATGATGTGCCGCCGATGGTCAGCTCACCCGTGGAAATGCTGTCCGCGCCGATGCTGTCCGCGCTGAGGTAGTTGGTGTTGACCGAGCTGGACACCAGACTGGATACGTCCAGTTCATTTGCGCTCAGGTACCCAGCGATGGCCGACTCGATATTGGCCGAGAACACATACAGGATCTCCGTCTCCAACTCGTCCGCTTTTACATACCCCGCCAGCCGGATCTCCTCCGCGAGGATGTCCACCTTGGAATTGGCGCCGTCCACCTTGATTTCGGCGGATGTGATCCTTTCGCCCAGCGCATCCACATCCGTTCGCTCTGCCTTGAGCAGCAGGGCAGCGTTTGCGCCGTCCAGGGCGATCTCCGCCAGGGACAGACGGCTTGATACCTCGGTCACTTCCGCCTTGGTGGCTTTCAGCGCCAGTTGGGCATTGATGCCGTCGATCATCACCATGGCAGCGGTGACTGTTTCGCCCAGCTCCGTGACCTCCTGCTTTCCCGCCTTCAGCTCGATCTGCTCGGCGTTGGCGCGGATCTGCTCGGCGTTGAGCTCGATGACGTGGGCGTTTGCCTGGATCATTTCCGCGTTGAGCTGGATGAGGGCGGCGTTCATCAGCAGCTGGGAGCCCATGTCGTGGATGCTGCTGCTGTTTTTCTCGGTCTCCTTTTTGACGTGGTCCTGGCTGATGCTGAAGTCGCTGGAAAAGGACTGCATCTGCCGCATCTGCGTTTGGATGGTCTGCACCCTCTCGCCCAGCACCACCTTGGTGAGCCAGGGACGGATGTAGTCCCGTTTGATGTTGATGACCCTTGCGGCCTCCATGGTGGCGTTGGAGAGGCGGATGGGCACCCGGTCACCCAGGCGGATGATCTGATGCTGATAGCCATGCACCTGCTCCATGTCCTGGACATTGGCCTCTACCGTGCAGGTGGGCTCCTTGCGCTTTTGCAGCTCGTCCCATGCGGCGCGGAGCAGCTCCTCCGCTGTTTGGATATGCACCAGGGAGATGGATGCGGCGTGCAGACCGTGCTTTTCCACCGCCTCCGGATCCTCGATGTAGTTCTGCCCGGCGGGTTTGTCCACCGGGTTTCCCGCAGCCTTTGACCAGCTGGCGCCGGAGAGGGTGACGGAGGTCTGCATATCACCTGCGCCGGCAGAAGCGCCCGTCACATACAGTCGGGTGATGGGTGGATCGGTGCGGATGACGTAGACGTTTGTGGCGTCCTTTTTGCTTTTGAGGATGCGTCCCCGGAAGACGGCCACATCCTTTGCCAGCTCAATGACGCGCCCGGAGATCTGCCCGCCCTGGAAGGTGTAATAGGGGACGATCTGCCAAAGGTAGAGGCCCTCGCACTGGGAGAGGATGTTCCAGACGGATGTGAAATAGGCTTTTGTTTCCTTGGTCTCCGTGGAGTCCTCGCCGGTGATGGTCCACTGATCCATCGTGCCGGCGCTGCGGAGCAGTCCCTCCACCGTTTGTTTGACGGTGGTCGTCTGGTTGCAGTCCTCCACGATCATCTCCCGCAGTTCCTGGACGCTGGCGTCCATGCCGGTGATGATGGTGACGCCACGGTCGTCATAGTCCTCGGACAAAACGACGGTGAAGAGGCGGAAGCGCTTATCCGCGCACATGAAGCCCAGGTGCTCGCCGTTATGCACGCGCAGCTGCATGTCCACTACGGCATGCAGCTGGTGATTATCTTCGTCGTGGATGAGCTCTGTGACGCTGTTTTGCGGTGCGATCAGTCGCACCTGTTTGGATTCATTAAAGATATATACCGTCATAGATATTCATCCCTCCAGGTCGCACTGATCCTGTCCGCCTGGTCACTGCTTACTGAGTGGAGACCCGGCTGGAGCTGGTGGCACAGGCCCTCCAGGTCCGTGACCGTATAGTCCAGGTATTTCTCCGCCGGCTGTTTTCCGTCTTCTTCGGTGGTCACCCACACAGCGGGCGGGTCGGTCTGTACGTTTAGGATGTCTCCCTGCACAAATGGGCGGTCAATGGCCATAAACAGCGTCCCGTCCACTTTCAGTTCGATTCGCTCGGTCTCCCTTGCGGTGATCTCTAGCATAGGTCGGATGTATGAGCTTCCGGCGGCGTCCACCACCAGGCGGGTGCTTTCTCCTTCAATCCCCGACGCTGCGGAATAATTTTCCTCGATTCCGTGGGAGATGGGGCGTGGTACGGCAAATGTGATGGTGATGACGCCAAAACCGAAGGTGAACTCCGGTTCCGAGATGTCCTTGAAGATGGCGTCATAATACCGGGCGGGGCGGTGGGTCGGCACCAGCTTGTGGGTGACGGTATCCACAGAGCGCGCCCAGGCGGCCAGCTTTTCCCGTACCTCCCACGCGCCTGCCCTTGTGCGTGAGGCGACATTGACGATCACCTTGTATTCACCATGCTTGATGGTTCTGCCGGCGACGATCTCGCCTTCCGCACCTTTGATGGTTTCCAGCTCGCTTGCGGGAGCCCCCGGCGGGATTTCCTTTGCGATGGAGATCCGCGGATCCAGTGTCCGCGGATCGATGCCGTTGTACTTCATGGGGCCTCCTTACATTCTGGTCGCCAGGGCTGCGGACATGTAGGACGATGTGGCCGAGGCGAAGGATCTGCCGTCGATGTTCAGCACGGTGTTGATCACGCCGCTGGTGCCGCCGGATGCGCCATAAGACCGCACGCCGCCGCCGCCCAAGCCCGAGGACGCCGCAGAGCCCAGCCTTGCGGACGCGCTGGCCACATAGCTGACCTGGGACAGGAGCCCCGCTGCCAGCTGAGCGCCGATGCTGGAGCCTGCGGAGAATGCGCCCGCGCCGGATGCGCCGGACGTCCCTTCCTCTGCTGCTGCTGTGAGCTTCTCCGCTGCGCTGGACACTTCACCCATGCTGGAGGAAATGCCCTCGGCGAAGTTGGCGCCCATGGCTGCGCCCTCTTCCATCATGGCGGAGCTTGCGCTGCCTGCCGCATCGGTGACGCTGTCCAGCATGGTCTTCCACTCCTCTGCCACGCCCAGGGTGTCGACGATGGCCTGACCGGGGCTGATGTTCTCCAGAGGGTTGGGCATCTCAAGGAACTCATTATTGATGGCATCGCTGAAGGACTGGCCGTACTGCTTTCCCGCTTCCTCGCCGGCTGTGCTGAGGGCTGGGATGGCGTTCTCCGCCTCGATGACCACTTGTTTGGGGAAGAGCTCGGACATGTCCTGGGTGGACTGCTGCATGCCTACTGCCATTGCGGTGCCCATGCCTTCGCCGGCGGACTGCATGACGGGAGCGGCGTCCTGGGCGTCCTTCTTCAGCCCGTCGATGGTCTCCTGCAAGTCTTTCCGGATGCCCATGGGCTTGATCTCCGCCCCATCGGGTCCGGTGACCACAGGGGACGCGGGAGTGGTGTTGTAGGCTTCCCAGTCCAGCAGCGCCTTCTCGTACGCCTCGGCCTCTGCGGCGAATTGGGCCTGTGCTTCTTCGGTGGCGTTTTTCGCGGCCTGTTCTTGCCAGCCTCTCACCGTCTTTTTGAAATAGTAGTTTGGGTCGATCATCCCCTTGACGATGTCCTCGACATTGCTTTCCAGCCCTCTGGCAGCTTCAGCAAGATCAGTTTCACCGGCTGCTTCCAGGATGTCGCCTGCGATATTTGCAGGATTGATGGCTTCCAGGCCCTTGTCGATGTCCTGCTTGATCATCGCACCGGCTTTGATGCCGCCAGCAACAATATCATCCGCAACCTTTTCCCCTGCGATCTGTGCGCCCTTTTCCTCCGCCAACGCAACAACATCGTTGATGTAGGACATAGCGTCAACCGCCACCTGCTTGACCGGCGTTGTGATGTACTTTTCCAGTGTTCCGGCGAACTCTGCCAGTTCGATCTCCAGGGCAGCCTGTGTCTGAGCTGCTTCGCTGAGCGCACCGTTGGTTTCTTTCCACTGGTTGTACACTTCCGTCATGCCGTGGGCAGCAAGATAGGACAGTGCGATGTCCAGGTCTCCTGCGGCGCTGTCGCTTGCAGCCAGCGCGCCGTTGAACTCCTCCAGGTCAACGCCCAGTCTCTCCAGCAGCTCGCCGAAGGCGCCGGTGGCTGCTCCGGTTGCGAGGGTCTCCTGGAGGCCGTCTGCCAGAGACTCAAATTTCAATGTGTCGGGGAATGAGATGACTGCCCCTGCCAGGGAGTCGATGGCCTCCTCCAGCTGGCGTTCATCCACTCCGGCGGCCAGGAGGTTGCTCAGTCCTTCAATTGCTGCGGAAGAATCGCCGGTCAGGCCTGTGACCTCGATCAGCTCCCCCTTGATTTCGTCAAAGTCGAAGCCGTTCAGCTCCGCGTTCATTTCGAGGAAACTGAGCTGCTTGCGGTACTCCGCAGTACCTTCGACAAAGCCCGCGATGGAAGAGTATGCGCCGGTGGCCATATCCCACACGGTCTTCACCGCAGTGATGGCTGTGTTTGTCTGGATGGAGCCGATATCTTCCTTCATGGCGCTGACCAGGCTCTCCAGCTTTGACTGAGCAGCCTCCGCACCCTCGCCGATGCCATCCTCCAGCTGACGGCCGGCGCGCTGGGCGTCCCGGCCCAGCTCCTCCATTTCGTTGTCCGTCTCGGACAACTGCTGCTCCAGACGGGACAGGCGGGTGCGGGCGTTGTTCAGACGGATTGCATAAGCGTCCACCTGGGCGCTGTTCTCGCCGTACGCCTTGCCCGCATCCTCCACCGCCCGCTCCAAAGACTGGATGATCTCCCGCTGCTGGGCGATCTGATTGCGCAGGTTTGACTGCTTGGCGGCAAAGTACTGGGCGCTGTTGCCGTTGGCGTCATAGGCAGCGGACAGCGCCTTCATCTCCGACTCCATCACGCGCATCTCGCGGGTGGCAGATGACAGGGCGGATTTGAATGCTTGTTCGCCGTCCAGCGCGATGGTCGTTTCGATCTTTCTTGCCGCCATTTTTACTCATCCTCCCATGCGTTGGGGTTCTTGCGTTTGACGCCGTGCTGCACGTCGTCATACTTCACTCGCATGATATACCAATCGAGTACGGCCCCCGGCGGGGAGGCCATGATCTCACTCAGGCTCAGCCCCGCTATCAGGCCGTACCCGATCAGCTTGCGGGCGGTCATGCGTCCGCCCTTGTTTTTTTTGCAGCTTCTTCCTCCAGACCCGCATCAATGGGGCCTTGATCCTCGAAGAGGCTCTCTGTCATGCCCATGCCCTTGTACAGGGCGGCGCGGGCCATCTTGTTCAGTTCCCGCACCTGGGTGGGGCTGGCGTGATGCACCAGCCAGTCAAAGGTGATGGCTTCCTTTTTGCTCCGGTCACAGGTGCCGGAGGTGGCGCAGAATGCGCTGAGCATCAATCCGGTGGACATGGGGAGAACATCCTCCTCCATGCGCTTGAACATCCGGTCCATGGAGCCGAAGGCCTTTTCCACATCCACCCACGCGGCGGTGTCAAAGACCAGCGTCAATTCCCGGTCGCCGATCTGCATGGTATTCTCCATCATGCTTCACCCCTTACACGCTCTGGTAGTTGGCCTTGGCGTTGAGCCAGGCGGTGGCCTCTTCAGCCTTGTCGAAGGTCTTCCAGGCGCGGAAGCGGGTGGAGCCGTCGTCCAGGGTGACGCCCAGGATCTCACCGGTCATGCGCTGGGTCTGCCAGGTGGTGGTCTCACCGCGGGTGTTGGCGCTCTCCTCCGCGGGGGCCAGCTGCACCTTATACAGCCAGGTGGCGCGGTAGGTGGACTTGCCCTGCAGCTTCATCTCGCGCAGGTAGCCCATGCCGATGTAGGGAGACGCCAGGTCGGAGTCGTGATAGGATCCGTCCTCGTCCTTCTTGTTGCCGAAGATGGCTTCACCCACCTCGTCCAGGATCTCAGCGACGGTGACGTCCAGGGTGCCGCCGGTGAGGACGTTGTCGGACTCAGCCAGCACGTCGTCGGCGTACAGCTCGGACTCGTTGCGCTGGAAGGTGATGTTGGCGCTGACGGCGCGGCCGATCTTCATGCCGGTACCGTACACGGGCAGCTGTCCTTCAGTCTGCTGGGCAGCCCAGGGGGCGCCGACCAGGTGCTTCATTCCGATAGCAGCCATTTTGTGTTCCTCGCTTTCATTTGGTTGATCAGGAGCCGATGAACCGGTCCCAGATGGCGACCATGGCCGCTTGGGCGGGTTCTTCGGCGTTGTTTTCCGCCTCTGTGACAAAGCCTGTGCCCCGCTGGCGGGTGCGGCCAAAGTTGGCGATGAATGCCTTGGTGGCATTGCGCACGCCTTTGCGGTCGCTTCCCTGGGGGTAGACGGTAATGCTGCGCATGCCGCCGGTGCTGCTTGCCTTTGTGGGCTTGACGCCCCGGAGCATGGCCCCGGTGTCGATGTGGCCATGGGCGCGGATGGCCGCTTGCCACGACTCCACGACGACCGCAGCGCCGGCTTGCAGCATCTCGTCTGCGACCTCGCCGCTTTCCTGACCCAGGCGGTGCATGTCTTTGATGACCGCTTCCAGGCCAGTGACATTAAACCGGGCCATCAGACCGCCTCACAATCGAAGATGTGCCGGATGTAACCGCTCATCTGGTCGTACTGGACGGTGTGGGCTTTCATGACGATCCGCTGATTTGCCATCAGGGCTTGCTCCAGCTGCTCTACCACGGGGTCGTACTCGTCTTTGGTGAACCGGTCGACCTCGATCTTCCATCCGTTTTCCGCGCCGCCATCATCCGCAAAGAGGAGGATGCGCTCGTACTCCATCCATACGGTGAAGTTGGAGCCGTCGGTTGCGCAGTCGTAATGGTGGAGCTCCGGGTCGATGGCAACGAGAACCGCCTGGATGTCTTGTACAGTCATGGGCGTATCCTCCTTTACGGCTTGACCCTTTGCAGCGTCAGATCGGTGATCAGCTCGCCCGAGTCGCTGTCCTTGCCGTGGTAGGCGCGGGTGACCTCATAGGCTTTGAGCACATCCTGCACCCGGCCAACATTGGCAAAGACCACCACGTCATGGTTGGCGATGCGCCTGTCCTGCAAGATGCGGATGCGGGCGTCGGTCTGGGTTTCCTCGCGGGACTCGGTGGGGTAGGTTTGTACGTTTGCGTACTCCAGCTCCGCGTACCAGTGCTTGCACAGCACATCGTAGCGGTATGTAGGTTTCCCGCCGGGGCGGGAGTCGTCCGTCTTGCGGAAGACGGTGCAAATGCCGGTGTCCAGAATCAACGCTGACTCAGCCACCTTTCCCGCCGCTTTTTCGCAAGCCAGCCGGGCATATCCCCGGGCTTGTCGCGGTTGGCGTGGTTCCAGGCGGCCAGATCCACCACCAGCATCAGATCGTCGATGGTGTCGGTGAGGACGATGCCCGTCCGTTCCAGCTCCGCGATGGACTGCTTTACACGGCTCTCAAAATATCCATCCCGGCTGGTGTCATCCGCCATTCGGTCAAGGCGCTCCTTGAGCAGCTTCAGCGCGCTGGCGACAAAGGTCGCCATAGTGCAGTTGTCCATTGTGCCAGTGCTCCTTTCCCCGAAGGAGTGGAGAGGGCGATCGGAAAGCCCTCTCCTCGCTCCCGCAGGAGCGACTCCTTCTTGAGTTGGTTGTGTGAGTTATGCCGGTTTTTTCCCGGCGTTCCCTTTATCAGGCGTTTGCCTTATCCTGGGCGAAGGTCACCGCACCTGCAGTGGGCTTGGTGCCGCCGATTCCGATGGCCACGAAGGCGTCAGCCACCACGGGCATGCCGTCATAACGGGCGGTTCCCTTGAAGGCGGTCTGATCATCCATGAAGCGGAACTCGGTAGAGTAGGCGAACTTCATGCCTGCGCGCTCCACCAGGGTGTACATGTCGCCGTAGCCGCCGATGATGACGTCATCGGGGATGAAGTTCAGCTCCTCGATCTTGCCGCCGATGACGGGCATGGTGTTGTCCAGGCCGGTGACCACCGCGCCGGCGGTGCTGATGGACAGGGCATGGGACACCAGCTTGATCTTGGTCTTGTGGTTCATGGCCCAGAAGGTGGTGCCGGCGGCATAATCGGAGTTGATGGCGCCGGTGGCTTCGATCAGGGCCTTGAACAGGTCCGCGCCGGTCTTGCCGGAGACGGCCAGCAGGTTGGTGGCGGACAGGTTCTTCCATTCGGGGGCGTTGGCGGAGTATCCGTCGGGCTCAGCGGTCTGTGCCAGGCGGGTCACGATGCCCATGGGCATCTTGGTGCCGGTGCCGTACAGGATGGCCTTGTCCAGCGCCAGGCCGATGGCCTTGCCCAGCATGGTCAGCACTTCGTTGATCAGATCCAGGTCGGAGTCCTCTACGATGGCGTTGCACAGGTACAGGCCTGCGGCGACCTTGTAGCCGTCCATTTCGATCTGACCGAAGGCCCACTCGGCCTCGTTGATCTTGCCGCACATGTCAGTCCAGACGGCCTCGGGGATCAGGCCGGCGACGTTGACGCGGGCCTCGCCGCGCACGCGCTGGAGGTTGACGTGCTTGATCAGCTTGGAGGATTCCTCCGCGACGGTGCGGATCAGGGGCAGCATGACGACGGGGATGGTCAGCTCTGCGCCCTTGACGGTGCGCTTCTCGCCGATCAGGTCGCGGACGCGCTGGGCAAAGGCCTTGACGTCCTCGCGGGCGACAAAGGCGTCGCGCTCCTGATGATCCATGCCGAACCACAGTTTGCGGGTGTTGGTGTTCATAGCGGTATGCTCCTTTCGCTTTTCGGGGTTGGTGTTTTCGGGGGTCTTGGGCTTGGCAGCGCCGCGGGCGTTGACCTCATCCAGCTGCTGCTGCAGGTCGGCGATCTCCTGCTGCGCCTCTTCGATCTCCTGGGAGATCTGCGCCTCGGTCTCCTGGAGGGCTTCCTCCTGCTCCATCCAGGCGTTGATCTGCTCCTCGAGCACCTGCTGCTCTTCGGGGGTGGTGTCCTCGGTGACCTCTTCGCGGGCCTGGGTCAGCTCCGCCTCACGGGTCTCCAGCTCGGTGCGCTGGCTGCGGGCTTCCTCAGCCTTGTGCTGGGCCTGCTCCAGGCGCTCGCGGGCCTTGCGCAGCTTGTCGCCGAGAATGATCTGCTTCAGTGCCATTTTTCCATCTTCTCCTTCATGTCGGCCTTCCACTTGGCGACCTCGCGCCGGCGGATGGCCTTGTAGTCGTGACGGCGGGCTTCCGCCGAGGTGTCCTGATATGCGGGGAAGGTGCAGACGCTGCCCTCGTAGAGCTTGACCTTTTTGATGGTCCAGTGGATGGAGCCATCCTCCCGCTTTTCTGTTTCCTCCTCCAGGATGTCAAAGCCGAAGGAGCAGCCGCTCACATCGCCGCGCTGCACGCGGGCGTAGAGGTTCATGGCGTCGGTGTCATCGGGGTTGATGTCCACGGAAAACCGGAGGCCCTTTTCGTCCACATCCAAGCGCAGGGTGCCGGCGGCCGTGCGGCCCAGCACCAGGCGGGTGTCGTGGTCGATCAGGCAGCGGACGTCATCCTGGAGGCAATCATCAAAGGCATGGGGATCCACGCTCTCGGTGGCACCGGGCCAGATCTCATACACACCGTCGAAGGTGGAGAAATAGCCCTCGATGCGCTTGTCCTGCCCATCAGCGGCGCGGACGTTATTCATCAGCGGCGCCATTGTCCGGCGTTTCTGTCTGGTTTCCATCTTTCTCACCTCCTTCACCCGTGTTGTTGAGTTTCTTTTGGTCTCCCAGCATTTCGGCCGGGATGTAGTTCTCCAGCGCCAGCAGCTCCGACATGCGCTCATCCGGCGTCAGACCCATCCAGTCGCGCCACTCGTTGCGATCCATGGCCATGCGGTCTACCATGGAGGCGCCCACGTTGGCCAGGTCGGAGATGGAGTAGGACATGAGGCTGCGCTTGTTGAAGCGGAAGAACAGGTCATGGCTGGTAAGCAGCTTTGCGGTGAACTCCTGCTCGATGATCTGCGCCACGAAGGGCAGCTCCGTCGAGACGAAGGCGTTATGCTCCAGCTGGTTATAGGCGCCCACGCCCACCTTATAGGCGGGGATGCCCAGCATGGCGGCGACGGCGCGCTTATCCAGCTCCAGGTTGTCCTTGATGGCCAGGTCGTTGATGGACAAGGGCTTGACGGTGACAACCTCCATCGCTTCCGCCGGGATCATCCAGGGCTTGCCGCTGCGGGCGTTGGAGAGGTACTGCGCGGCCATTTCGTCATGGCCTTCCGGGGACGCCAGATCCTCCACCAGGCCGTCCACCTTGACGATGACCGACGGGGCTGGGGATTCCAGCAGCGCATTCTTGGTCGCGTTTGCCTGACGGATGCAGCGCACCATCTCCTGCACGTCTACGGTCACGCCCTGTCCCTTCCACGGCCGCTCCGGGTCGGGGTTATAGGTCAGATTGATGACCTCATCCGGGTGCAGGGCTTTGCCGTTGTAGCGGACGATGTAGCTGTCCCCGTCCTCCACCAGCTGGTACTGGCTGGGCGGCAGGGGTCGGAGCCATTCGAGGTAGCCGCCCCGCACCTCCGGGTAGAGGACGGCGTTACCCTCCGCCATCATCTGTCGGACCAGCATGTACATCAGGTTGGTGCGGCCCATGTGGGGC
>RHMF01001728.1_pt1 | contig 11018 bp, 13 predicted proteins | sample 5365151 | NCBI WGS metagenome assembly RHMF01 (sample SAMN10266501, study PRJNA497801) | feces metagenome | isolation source: feces | host: Bos taurus | place: China: Prairie of Fairy Mountain | collected 2017-08-14 | reverse complement strand
GATGCCGTGGCCGGGGCCAACAGCCAGCACGGAGAAGTAGAAACCGCAGTTTTCAAAAGGTGCTGGATGCCGTGGCCGGGGCCAACAGCCAGCACGGAGAAGTAGAAACCGCAGTTTTCAAAAGGTGCTGTGATTTCCGTGGGGGCAGAAAAAGTCTTACCGTCATCGGTACTGACCCTGCAGTAAAGCTGCCGGTAGTTTTTACAGTAGAGAAAGTAAATGCTTTTGCCGTTGACGATCATAACCGGGTTATTCATAGTGTTGCCGTTGCTTTCTACCGTCAGCACCGTTTCCCAGGTGTTTCCGTCATCGGTGCTGCGTCTAACCCGAAGATCGATCATAGACCAGTCGTGGTTGCCCTCCCAATAACGACGGCACTCATAGTAAGAAAGAAGGGTGCCTTCCTGGGTCGTTACCAGACCGGGAATGCGAAACTGGAAAAATTCTTCCGTAGGCTTTTCAAACAGCATAGGCCGCTCCTTTTACAAGTATTTTTCGGGAATTTGATAGACCTGTTCTACTGCCTGCAGGGATTTTAGTGCCTCATCGATGGTGCAGGTCAGTTCTCTCTTGCCGATGATAGCCAGCAGGAATTCCTCGTCCTCATCCCGGAACATATCGTTTCTGGCGGTTTGGTATTCGCGTACATTCCAGGCCCGGGTATCGGTGTTGTACCAGGAAAGGGTAGCTTTGTCCCAAGAGGCAAACTCCACGGTGATCGTACCCTTTACGCCCATCAGCTCTATCTGCCGGCGACGGGGGTGCTGGTAAAAGTCCAGATGCACATTGGCGGCCAACCGATCCCGGAAGCGGACCAGCATTTCGATGCTGTCCGGAGATTCCATGCCCATATCGCTGAAAGAACCGTAAACGGCCTTTACTTCCGTAATTTCCTGCCCGGCGTACCAGATAGCCAAATCCAGGTCGTGCACCAACTCGAAAGCACCGGAATATTTAGAATAATACATATTCTTGTAGTTGGGCTGGATTTCAGCGAAGGGTTCACCCATAAAGGCTCGGATGTTTACCAGTCTGCCGATGGTGCCTTGCTCCAAAAGCACCTTTGCCCGGCGGAGCACTTCGTGATACCGGAAGCAGAAGCCGACCATAACCAAAAGCCCTTTTTCTGCTGCCAAAGCCTTTAGCTCCTCCACGCCCTTTTGGGTGTTGGCAAGGGGCTTTTCAATGAAAACATGGCAGCCGGCATTCAGTGCCTGGGTGGCCATAGAAAGGTGCATGGCGGTGGGAGTCAGGATAAACACCGCATCAAATGCGCCGGTTTGCAGGGCGGCGGCATAGTCCTCTGCGACTGCAATACCGGGAAGCAGATCCTGCATACTTTGCCGCTGCTGGGGGCTGGGGTCGCAGGCAGTGAGGTTCCTAAGACCCAATTCCCAAAGCACCTGAGCGTGGCGTTTGCCGATAGAGCCGCAGCCGGCAATGAGAATATTCAAATCCTTTATTTGCATGTGGAAAATCCTCCGTCCACAACAATATTCTGTCCGGTGACATAGGTGGCGGCATCGGAAGCCAAGAATACAACTGCGCCTAAAAGGTCGCTTTGCATTGCGCCCATTCGGCCCATGGGGGTACGCTCTGCGTAGCCGTTTATAAAGGCCTCTGTCAATTCGCCTTTATCGAAGCCGCCGGGGGAAATGCTGTTCACATTTACTCCATAGGGTGCCATAAAGGCGGCCAGATCCCGGGTCATAGCGATCACACCGCCCTTAGCGGCGGCATATTCCACCGGCTGCTCCATCTTATTTGCCTTGTGGTACATATCCCGGTTACGACCTACGATACCGGCAATAGAGCCGAGGTTAATGATGGTGCCCCGCTTTTGCTCTGCCATATATTCGCACACGGCCTTGCTGCAGAACAGTGCACCGGTCAGGTTAGTATCGATCATATTTTGGATATTCTGAGGATCCCTTTTCAGGAAGTTACACTCTCCTGCACCGGAGCCGCCTCCTGCGTTATTAATGAGAATATCGATGCGACCAAAGGTTTTTACTACCTGGCGGGCCATTTCCTCACAGGAGGCATACTGCCGCTGGTCTAAAGCCAGACCGATCGCCTGCGCACCGGTTTGGGCAGTCAGTTTTTCCGCGGCTTCTGTGGCTTTTTGTGCCGTACGGGAGGTAATAACGATCTTACAGCCGTATTCTGCCAAAGCTACCGCCATATCATAGCCAAGACCAGCAGTGCCGCCGGTGATGATGGCTACCCGACCATCCATCTCAAATAAATCATGCACACTTCTTGCCATAAGACACCTCTTAAACGTAGGGAATAATTTCCTTGGCGATCAGCGCTTTTTCTTCTGCTGTAGGCTCACCGAAGGGGTGGCGGCAAACGCCAAAGTCAAAGCCTAACTGATTGAGCACTTCCTTTTCTGCCTGCATGACGCCGACCTTGCACAGAATTGTGATAATGCGGTTGGCTTCCTTTTGCACCTGCTGGGCTTGAGCAATGTTGCCTGCTTCAAAGAGGGCCTTGATCTTGACAAACTTGTCTGCCATAAAGTTGTAAGTACTGCCTACGCCGCCGTCTGCGCCCATGGAAAGACCGGCCAGAAACATTTCATCGTAGCCGTTATATACGATCTTATCCGGGAAGGCGGCCTTACACTGCTCCAGCATAAAGAAGTCGTTGGAGGTGAACTTGATGCCGATAAACTTGGGGTCAGAGAGAAATGCGCCCATTTCCGCAACGCCCATATTCACCCCGGAAAAGGCGGGGAAATGGTAGACCAGCATAGGAAGGTCTGTGGCGTAGGCCAGACGGAAATAGTAGTCCCGGATCTCTTTGACGGAGAATTTGTAATAATAGGGGGCAACGGAGGAAATGGCGTCATAGCCCAGCTTTTCTGCGTGGCGGGCAAGGTCTGCCGCCTCGTCTTCGTGGACAGAGCCAATGTGGGCAATCAGAGTCTTATCAGGAGCAACGGTTTTCACCACATCCATAATTTGCTTCCGTTCTTCGGTGGAAAGCAAAAATGCTTCTGCGGTGCTGCCGCCTACATAGAAGCCGGTAACGCCCTTGTCCACATTGAACTGGACCAGCTTTTCCAATTCTTTCTCATTTACCTTGTTCTGCCTATCAAAGGGAGTCAGAAGGGCGGTAAAAATGCCTTTATACTTTTCCATAATTGTGCCTCCTCAGCAAAAGTTGGTGGTTTGGTTTCTGCTTTCTTTATATCACAAAAACAAAGGACAAAACAGGCTGTTTTTGCTATAAAATTGACTGTGGTTGCTTTTTTAGGGCGAATATGCTATTCTAAAAAAGAGGTGATACCATGGAAGAACGGATCGTTAGCCACCAGAGGGGCAAGGACAATATGTATAGGACCTGGCACGCATCGGAAGAACACCTTTTTCTGTATGTCCATCAGGGGCAGGGAAGCCTGGTTTGCGCCCAACGGGTATTTCCTCTGGAGGAGGGTGTTTTGCTGTTCATCGGCTCCGGCGTATACCATTATACAGTGCCGGAGGTGCCGGCGGACTATGACCGAAGCAAGCTTACTTTAAGTTCCCATCGAATGCAGGGACTAACAGCCATTGTGGAAAGACTTTCTTTCACGGATAAAAGTGTTGTCTATGCCAAAATTCCTTTGGAAAAGCGGACGGTGGCAGAAGAAATCTTTCGACGGGGTGCAGAGGCAGAAGGAGAATTGGGGCTGATGGCTGCTGCCCTGGAGCTGATGAGCCTTTTGGAAAACTACGAAGAAGGTAGCACCGTCGGTGCGGAAGGACGAATGGCCAGAGCCATTCGGTTTATCAATGAAAATGTATCCCAGGATTTGGATATTCAAAAGATTTGTGATGCCATCAATGTGAGTAAGTACCATTTTTGCCGCCAGTTCAAGGCCCATACGGGACTTTCCGTAATGGACTATCTTTTGAAAACAAGAATCGTTTTGGCGGCAGAGGATTTGCGGAAAACGAATTTGCCCGTTTCAGAAATTAGCACGAACTTAGGCTTCAGCAGCCACTCCTACTTCTGTCGGGTGTTCAAGCAGGATAGGGGCGTTACGCCCTTGCAATACCGAAAACAAAACCGTGCATAAAATAACAGCGCACCCTTCGCCTCCATAAGTGCAAGGGTGCGCTGTATTTGCGTTTTACAGCCAGCCGATGTAAACCAGCCAGTTTTGGAGAAGATTTGCCCATTGGGCTACATGGGGCGCTTCCGCTGTTGCCAGGCCCAGGCCGTGGCGACCGTGGGGGAAGATATGCATCTCACAGGGCACATTGTGATCCCGCAGAGCAGTGGCATACAGATAGCTGTTTTTTACATTCACACCGGCATCCGCGGCAGTATGCCAAAGGAAGGCCGGAGGGGTGTCTTCCGAAACCAACGCATCGCAGGAAAATGCGGGGTAGCGATCCTCTTTACCAGGTCCAAGAAGGTTTTCAAAGCTGCCCACATGGGCTACTTGTAGCTTATCGGGACAGTGAATGACAGGGTAGCAAAGAATTTGGGCGTTGGGAAGATAATTCTGCGTATCTGTTTCGTCAATGCCTTCAAATTCAAGGGGGTCTTTATAAGTGGAAGCCAGGGCTGCCAGGTGACCGCCGGCAGAAGAACCCATAACAGCGATCCTGTTAGGGTCGATGCCGAATACATCGGCTTTGGTCCGTACCAGACGGATGGAACGGCGGATGTCCAGTAGGGGAAGGGGGAAGCGGTGGGGTGCTACCCGATACTGGCACACAAAGGCATCCATACCGATGGAATTGAGAAATTCAGCATAGCCCTTTCCTTCGTGCTCTGCACGCATAGCGTATGCACCGCCGGGGCAGATGACTACGGCGGCATCGGTCTTCTTTTCTTTTGCCGGGTAGTACTCTAAAGTGGGGATCTCCTCACATAGTCCGGGGACGTTTTCCCAAAGTAACAGGCGTTCCATAGTTTTCTCCTTTGCCGTTTTCTACATTATACAAAGTCCTTTGCAAAAAAGCAATATTTCAAAGGAATATGAGAGGGAAAGATATTTCCAAAAGGGACAACTTACCATTTTGAATGTCCTTTTTGTTCTATAATTTGCCTGGGCGTATTGCAAAGAAAATATAGGTGTGCTATGCTTTTTCTGTTAGGTTTAAAAGCAAAAGGAGAAATACCATGAAAAATATCCTTTGTTACGGCGATTCCAACACCTGGGGATGCAGACCCGGTGTGCTTTCCCGGTTTCCGGGGGATGTCCGTTGGACGGGCGTGATTGGAAATCTGCTGGGAGAGGGCTACAATGTGATAGAAGACGGCATTAACGGCCGCAGCACGGTTTGGGATGATCCCCAAAATCAATGCCGCAATGGACTTACCGGTCTGGGCTATTCCCTGTATCGGGCAAAGCCTTTGGATTTAGTGATTGTGATGCTGGGCACAAATGACCTGAACTATACCGATGCAGAGGGGTATTATCACGGTATCCGGATGTTGGCACAGCGGATCTTGCAGGCAAATACTGCCTTCCCCGGCACATCCGATGTATTTAAGGACACACCCCGGCTGCTGCTGGTAAGTCCCATCGAAACCACGGAAAATATGCCCACCCATGATGAATCTAAGAAGTTCCCTTTTTACACCCAAAAGGTGGCGGAAGAATTACAGATTCCCTGGTTGGATGCAGCCCAATTTGCCAAGCCCTCTATGCTGGATGGCTGTCATATGGAAGAAAAATACCACCTTGCTTTGGGCAAGGCGATTTATGAAAAAGTAAAAGAAATTTTGGAGGATTGAGTTATGAAACCCGGATTTGTACCTGCTGTAGGCACCCCTTTAGATAAGAATGGAAATCTTTGCGTAGAGAGCTATAAGAAGCAGATCGAGGACCAGATCGCCAATGGCGCTATCGCTATTTTGAGTATGGGTTCTATGGGCATCCAGCCGTATATGCGCACCGCTGTCTGCCCTGATGTGGCAAGAGCCGCTGTGAAAGCCGCTGCCGGTCGTGTGCCGGTATATGTGGGCGCCATGGACTGCTCCATTGCCCGGGCCAAGGAAAGAATGGCAGCTATGGAAGACCTGGATGTGGCAGGCTTTGTGCTGACCACCCCCTACTACTATGCCTGCACGCCCCAGATGATCATCAACTACTACAAGGGCGCTTGTGCCGGAACGAAGCACAAGGTGCTGATGTATGATCTGGCAGTTGTGACCCAGTCCAAGATCACCTATGACATCGTTAAGGAACTGATTCGCACTGTTCCCAATATTGCGGGCATTAAGTCTGCGGACCTGAATATGTTCCGGAAACTGAAGCTGGACCCGGAAGTGCCGGAGGATTTTCTGCTGGTCTACTCCGGTCTGGATAACTTTGATATTGCCTACAAGTGGGGCATTGATAAGTGCCTGGACGGTATGCCTGCCTGCACCCCCATCAATAGCGGCAAGCTCTTTGCGGCTATGGAGCAGGGGGATTACGAAAGCGCTGCCAAGTACTTAGATAATATCATTGGTCTGCGTGACTTCTTCGTGGCAAGAAATCTGTGGCCTGCCTTCAGCACTGCTATGAATCTTTTGGGCTATGAAGGCGATTTCACCCCGGACTATGTTTCCCCCATTGAAGAAAAGTATATCCCGGAAATTAAAGCAGAACTGATCCGCATCGGCGAGCTGTAAGGAACACATATGGAACAGGTTTTTTCTTCTTACATTTATGAAAACCCCATGCCCCATTTGTATCCTAAAAACTCCGCATTTCCCAATGTGATTGAGCTGCCGGACGGACGGCTGCTGGCTGCTCACCAGATGGGTGTGGCTTTTGAAAGTGTGGATGGTGCGACCTTCCTTTCTGAGAGTACCGATGGGGGAAAGACCTGGTCTGCCCCCTGGAAAGCCTTTCCCCAAGAGGAGGGACGGCCTATTTCTGAATGCGCCAAACTGACCCTTTTGCCTGATGGCAGACTGCTTTTGCTGGGCTATGCCTTCTACCGGGATAATCCCGAGCTTCCCCTGGGAAATGCCCAGACCGGCGGCCTTTTGGAGGACTTTGTCTTTTGGGCAGAAAGCACCGATGGCGGCAAAACCTGGTCGGAAAAGCGGCACATTCCCAATGCCTGGGAGGGTCATACAGAAGCTTCTGCGCCCTTGTATCTTCTGCAGGACGGCAGTTGGGCAACGCCTATTGCAGGTTTTCCTGACTGGGAGGGCGAAAAGGTATCCAAGGATTGCGGGCGTATCCTGCGTAGTTATGATGAAGGCAAGACTTGGAATGACGATGTAGTTTGCATGGAGTTCCCCGGCAATACGGTGCTTTGCTATGAGCAGAGAATGTGTCAGCTCCAGGACGGCACTTTGGTGACCATCGCCTGGAATGAAGACACTGCCACTGGTGAAAGGCTGCACAACCATATTGCCATTTCCACTGATGGTGGCAAGACCTTTTCTGCGCCGATTGACACGGGAATTCAGGGACAGGCCTCCGGCATTGTGGCCCTTGACGGCACAAAGGTGCTGACAGTTCATGCCCTGCGGCGGGATACGGACGAGCCGGGCATATATGCCTGCATTGCGGATGTTGCAGGCGGAAAATGGAAGCTTTTATCCAAAGAAAAGATCTGGGCGCCTAAGCTGCCTATGACTCGGAACACCTATATGGCAGAAGTGTTTGCTTTTATCAAATTCGGTCAGCCCGGTGTGATTCGCCTTGCCGATGGCAGCATTCTGATGACCTTTTGGGTCTGCGAGGAAGGCTGCTACAAAACACTGGCTGCCAAGTTTACATTGTAAAGAGGAGAAAAAACATGATTTTTGACACCATTGAAAACGCAAAGACTTATAAGGGCTTGAATGCCCGGGTGGATCGGGTATTGGAAGAAGTGCAAAAGTATACTGCACAGAACTATCCCACAGAAAGAGCTGTGCTGGATGGAGAAAATCTCTTCCTGAACTTTGCCGATTATGTAACGCATCCCAGGGAGGAAGCCTTGGCGGAGGCCCACCGCCAGTACATTGATGTGATGTATATGGTGGAGGGCGAGGAGATCATCTATGTGAAGCCCACCGACAAATTGCAGAATATCACGAAGGAATATGATCCCGCCATTGAAGCTCTTTTGGGAGATTTGGATGAAGATGCCACGCCTATCCGTTTACAAGAGGGCAGCTTTGTGGTATTATTTCCGCAGGATGCCCACAGCCCTGCCTGCTGTGTGGATGCCCCGGCAACAGTAAAGAAAATTATCGGCAAAGTCCGTATTTGAGAGGTTTGCTATGCGACATACAAAAGACTTATTTAGCCTGGATGGAAAGGTGGCCATTGTCACCGGAGGCCGCGGCCTTTATGGTGCGAGTATCAGCCTGGGCCTTTGTGAAATGGGTGCTACCGTAGTGATCGCTTCCCGCAATGGAGCGGCCTGCGAAGAATATGCCGCCCAACTCCGCGACCAAGGCTACAGTGCCATCGGCCTTTCCCTGGATCTTTCCAATGACGATTCCATTCGCGCCCTTGCCAAGGAGGTTTTTGACCGCTACGGCAAGATCGACATTCTGGTAAACAACGCAGTAGATCGCCGGAATATGGTGAGCCTCCAGGATGCCACCCGGCAAAAGCTCCAGGATTCTGCGGATACCAACCTGCAAGGACAGATCCTGCTTAGCCAGGCGGTGTTGGAATATATGATCCCAGTTGAAAAAGGCAGCATTATCAATATCAGCTCTATGCGCGGCATCGATTGCCCCCATTTTCCCTTCTATCCGGAAACCTGGGGTGATCAGCCCATTAACTACACCACGGAAAAGTGGGCAATGGTGGGTATGACCAAGTATATGGCCGGCCGCTACGGCAAGCACAATATCCGTGTCAACTGTATTGCTCCCGGCGGGTCTGATCCCAACCAGGGAGGCCTGACCACCGACCCGGCAAAGAAGGCCTTTGTGGATACCTATATTGCCAACACGCCCTTGAAACGATGGGCAAACGAAGATGACATCAAGGGCCCGGTGGCCTTCCTGGCTTCCGATGCCTCCGGCTACATCACCGGTGCAACCTTAGTCATGGATGGCGGCTGGACGATTTGGTAATCTTGGCGGATCTTTTACCCCAACTGTGCAGTTTGAAAAATGTGAAATACACAAAGTATGTCTACATTTTCCAAACTTTCATTTGGGCCAAAATCTCTCGCCAAGTGTCAATACGCACAAAAAGAGGGACAATTATGAAATATGTAAATGCAAAAGGTCTGAATTTATCTGCCTTTGCACTGGGAACGGTGCAGCTGGGTATGCAGTACGGCCTGGGAGAGGACAATGCAAAGCCATCTGAAGAAAAATCCTTTGCTATGCTGGATAAGGCGATGGATCTGGGCGTCAACACCCTGGATACTGCCAATAACTACGGTGATTCCGAAGCGGTTATCGGCCGCTGGATGGCAAAACGGAAGGCAGAGAACAAAACCCTTCCCTGGGTGGTAGACAAGATTGGCCCTCTGAAACACGGCTCCTATGACATTTTGCGGGACGATGTGTACCGCCAGGTGGAACTTTGCCTGAAAACCTTGGGCGTGAACACCATTGATTGCCTGATGCTCCATAATTTTGAAGATTACCAGCAGGACAGGGATGCTCTGCAGAAGATTTTTGCAGAACTGAAGACCCAAAAGCTTTACGAGTACAGCGCCATTTCCGCCTATTCCTTCCACGATTACGGCATGATCGCTGACTCCGGCTTTGATGCCACCCAGATCCCCCTGAATGTGTTTGACTGGGGGCAGATCGAAAGCGGCGGCTTGCAGAAGATCGCTGATGCGGGAATGATGATCTTTATCCGGAGCGTCTTCTTACAGGGTCTTGTGTTCCATACTCCGGAGGATTTAGATCCCCGGATGGAATTTGCGTTCCCTTATTTAAAACGGTTTATTGCACTGTATAAGGAATTCGAATTAGACCCTGCTGCTTTGGCCCTTTCCTTTGTGCTGAGCCTGCCCGGTGTGACCCAGGCAGTTATGGGCTGCGACAATGTTTCCCAAGTGGAGGCCACAATTGTGCTTTGTTTGACCGGACGGTAAAACTGACCCCGGAGCAAATGAAAAAGCTCCACGATGCCTTCCACGGCATCGACCCCCGGGTAGTCAATCCCGGTATGTGGTTTAACAGCAAAGGCTAATAAGAAAGCAAAAACGAGACCTAAGATCTTAGGTCTCGTTATTATTTGTTTTGCAGTTTGTGAATGATCCGGGTATTTCTTTCAATTTCCGCCCGGTAGGCCTTCACTTGGGCCTTAATGGCTTTGTTGAACTTTCTGATCTTGAAAAGGGGAATGCATAGCCCAATGGTGGCGAGGGTAAAGCAAATGGTCCAGCCTAAAAAGTAGGTGTACACCAAAGAAAGACTGCCGGTTTGCAAAATGCTGATCACAAGGATAATGAGCAAAAAGTAGATAAAAACCCCAGCAAGGCCTGCCAGCAGTACATAGGTGCGCTTTTTATCATTGCTGGAGAGGAGTGTGGTCAGTTCGCTGTTGATCTCCAGATTCCGCTCGGTCAATTCTTCCAGTTGCTTTTGCCGAAGGGCTTGTTGCCGCATCGCTTGTTTTTGCATTTCCCGTGACTGCTCCATAAAGGCCCTTCCTTCTTAAAACTGAAAAAATCATAACAAAGGCATGTGCTTTTGTCAACAGAGGACCGCCGAAATACTTGACAGGAGGACGGTTGCCGTGGTAAAATGCAGGCAACAAGGTGTTTATACATCTAAAATTTTTGATTGGAGCGTCCAGTTATGGAAAGAATTCAGACTTTGGAAACCCGTAACCTGTGCCAGAGCGCAACAAAGGGCGGCTGTGGCGAGTGCCAGACTTCTTGCCAGTCCGCTTGCAAGACCAGCTGCGGTGTTGCAAACCAGTCCTGCGAGAACAAGAAGTAAGTAGAAAATGCCGTCACTGGTTGGCGGCATTTTTTACATATAGAAAAGGAGAAATACCCTTGGTACATCAGTATAAATTAAATGGCTACAATATGGTGCTGGATACCTGCTCCGGCTCTGTCCACGTGGTGGATGAGGTAGCTTATGATATGATC
>RHMF01001393.1_pt1 | contig 11018 bp, 9 predicted proteins | sample 5365151 | NCBI WGS metagenome assembly RHMF01 (sample SAMN10266501, study PRJNA497801) | feces metagenome | isolation source: feces | host: Bos taurus | place: China: Prairie of Fairy Mountain | collected 2017-08-14 | reverse complement strand
TATTTTTCATGCTTCTCAGGGGCTTCATTGTTATCATCCCTACGTTTATTCTGCTGCCTACCATTATCGGTGATATCGGCCTGTGGCTGGCTGTTCCCCTGTCGGAACTGCTGACGCTGATAGCTATCATCGGCTACTCCTTAAGTGGGCAAAATGATTAGTTGTTTAAAGTTTCATATGAAAGATAAAGATATATACTCAGCAACTGGACTTACTGCATATATTCAGGAGGTAGGATTTCTGCCTCTGCTGAGCAGTAGTGTGTTTGGCTTCTCTGCCGAGGAGGTGGTGTCAGATGACTGCGGTTATGTGGTCTTTCCTGATGGTGGTTGGGGCTGGTCGCTACTTACTACTCCAGAAACGCTCTTCGGGCGTGAGGCCTGCATGACAGACAACACGCCCGAAGAATCATATCAACGACTGGCAGAACACTTCCGAAAAATTCTGCCTGATGCTACTGATAAACAAATACGGAAGTTGATAGGTTAGTTACCTATCATGTTCCTTTTAAATATTAAGTTTATATTTTCTTTATTGAGCGGTGTGAGGTCTTGCAGTTTCAGCGACTTCACCATGTGGAGAGTACCCTGCTTGTAGTTCTGGAAGTGGGCTGTCTGGATATGGTGCTGGTAGGCTTCTTGCGAAGCATAGATTTCGAGGATTCTAAACTGGGTGGAATCACTCTTCATTTGATTTGGGAAAAGACAGAGCACGCCTGGCTCCTCGATGAGGCTCTTTTGCTGAATCTCTGTTGCAGCAGCAAGGTACGCTTCAAGGTGTTCGGGATAGACTTCTATTTCAGCAATTCGGACGAGCATTGTGCCATAGTGCTCAGAGGCAATCGGTTTGTCTGATGTTAATCCTAACAACCACTCGGCATTCTTATGTAGTATCATCTCCTTGTATGGTGCAAGGTCTGGCTCAGTAGTCAGATACTGCTGCATGCGTTGGAGACTTTGGGTAAGCACCTGCGGAGCAACGTATGGATAGTCGGAACCGTAGAGTAGATGGTCGGGTGTGGTGATTGTGAGTAGCATGCGGATGACCTCTGGACTATGGGCACCAGCGAGGTCATAATAGAGGGCTGCGAGATTCGCCTCCCAATGGATGTTACCTACCAGTTTGTTGGCTTGCATCACGGGAGTCAGCGACTTCATGCGGGGCACCATCAACGGCAGATAAGCTCCACAATGAGGCACTACCACCTTAATATTATTATAGCGGGCCAGCACGTTGCGACTTATCATATTGCTCACCGCACGAGTGGTCTCAGAGAGATACTCCTGCATGGCAAGTGGTGTCTGCTGCATCACCTGCATATTAACCGGTTCTGGACGATGGGGATGCAGAATGACTACTGCATTACGTTCATTAAGAAACGAGAAAAGCGTATCGAGTTCTGGCGCACCCAGATACTGACCACCTACATTTGTTGCCAGTTTGATGCCGTCGGCACCAAGCACATCCAGCGCATAGCGGGCTTCCTCGATGGCAGCATGGACATCGGGTAGGGGCAGGGCTGCACAGAAGCGAAACCTGTCAGGATGCTCACGTTTTAATTTTGCTGCAGCCTCATTGGTCTCGCGGATTACTGCGGCAGAGGTGGGATTAGGAGCCGCCAATGTCAGGACAGAGGTTGCGATTCCCGCTTCGTCCATCCACTTCAGTTGTGCCTCTGCATCCCACTTCGGCAAGGGGAATCCCTCGTCCAACAGTCTCCCCTCCTTGTCGAGTGCAGACACAAACTCGGGAGTGATGATGTGCGAGTGCACATCAATCACACCCTGAGCCATTGCCTTTGTTGCAAACATCATTGTAAATAGTGCTATCCTCAATCTCATACCTTATTCCATACTATGTTCCCAACCACCGCGAGTGTCAATGCCGGTGGCGTCGGCAAGCGCTTCGAGTCTTGCCACTTCCTCTGCGTTCAGCTGAATTTTTGCTGCTTCGGCAGCCTCGATGACGTGACGCTCCTTTGTGGCTCCGATGATGGGCTGTGTCCCTTTGGCGATAGCCCATGCGATGCCAATCTGAGAGCATGATGCACCGTACTTCTTGCCGATAGCGGTCATCTCGTTGGTGAGTGCTTCGAGCTGTTCCAACACGGGGTTATACTTCTTGCCGCGATCGCTCTCTGCGGGCAGCGGGTGGGTCTTATCGTATTTACCAGAGAGTGCGCCCTGCTCCAGAACCATGTAGGCCCAGAATTCTATGCCGTTATCCTTGCAGTAGTCCAACACACCGCCTTTCTCTGATGAACGGTAGAGCAGCGAAAAGTGGTTCTGAACGGCACTTACCTTGAAACCAGCCTCGCCAAGAATCTCGTTGGCACGACGAATCTCTGCGATGTTGTGGTTCGACACACCCACACGCTTCACCTTGCCCGACTGCAGCAGGGGAATCAGTCCTGGCGTCCAACGCTCCACATCCATCGGATTGTGAATCCAGTAGATGTCGATATAGTCGCAGCCCATACGCTCGATAGAGGCCAATGCCATCTTCTCAACGCTATTCTCATAAACCTCAGCCAGCTGTGGTGTGAACTTGGTCGATATCTCCACATCCTCACGCTTCTCGCCAGCTACGAACGATCCGAGAATCTTCTCCGACTCGCCCATGCCATAAACGGTGGCCGTGTCCCAAAGGTTCAGACCTGCTTTCATAGCCGCGTCGAATACAGGCTTCAAGTTCTCTACGTCGGTCTTGCTGCCGAATACTGCGTCTCCTCCAAATGCTCCTGCGCCCCAAGCCCAGGTTCCTAATGCGATTTTTGCCATAATTTTAACTGTTTAATAGTTTAACTGGGTGCAAAATTACAATGATTTTGCAATATGTAGCCTAAACATTTTACTGATTTATCAACCAAAATTACTGAAAGTGGATTTTTTTTCGTATCTTCGCACCCGAAATGAAGCAAAGTTTGAATGTAGAGTCCGTTAACGACTACGCCCGCTATGTAGGGGCAGAAGAGTTACATCCACTCGTTTCGATTATCCATTACGACGAGTTGGAGCATTGTCGTCATTCGTTTAACAACTATCAGGTGTATGGCGTATTTCTGTTGCAGGAGAGCCCTTATACGCTCACTTATGGCCAAGGACAATATCATCACAGCTCTGGTTCGCTGCTCTGTGTTGCTCCAGGACAGACGGGTGGTGTAAGTGACAATGGTGAGATTATACATATCAAGGGCTGGGTGCTGTTGTTCTCACCAGAGTTGCTTTACGGTACAGACCTCGCACGACGTATCGATGACTATCATTTCTTTTCTTATTACGAGAACGAGGCATTGCATCCTACGCCCAATGAACAGCGCACAATAGAGGTCTGCTTCAAGATGATTCGCAATGAGCTGCGTTCTAAGCCCGATGGTGAGCATCTGCGACGCATCATCATCGCTTACCTCGAACTGATTTTGGAATACTGCTCTGTTTTCTATGAGCGCCAGTTTAAGACCGAAACCACTGCCGACAACGATTTATTGAAGCGCTTCGATGACCTGCTTCACCGCTATTATAGCGAGGGCAGTCAGCGCAAATTTGGCTTGCCCACCGTCCGTTATTGTGCTCAGGAACTGTTTCTCTCACCCAACTATTTCGGTGACCTTGTGCGTCAGGCTTCTGGTGAGACGGCAACTGCTATCATCCGTAACTTCGTGATGCAAAGAGCCACCGCTCTTCTGCACGACGGAAAGACCATCACAGAAACCTCCGACCTTCTCGGTTTTGAATATCCCCAGCATTTCACCCGCGTCTTCAAGAAGCACTTCGGAATAACACCCTCAGAGTTCCTGAAGAAGTAAAATGCGAAGGCATAGTAGGCAGGGGCTTACTGCCCTGTGGCTTGGCGATATTCCAGGAGTTTATTCTGCAAGTCGGCATAAGCGTCGGTATGCTTGTCGTATGACTGTTGGTAAAGCAGCTGAGCTTCGAGAAGGTGGCTCATCTTTGAAGTTCCGGCGCGGTAGTAGTTGCGATTGAGCCGAAGGTTCTCTTCAGCCTGCTCTATGCTACGACGAGCAATACCGAGTTGTTGGTAAGACTCCTGAACATCGTTCCATGCTTTCTGCATGCGAATCTTCAGTAGTTGGGAGTTGTCCTCGAGTTGCGCGACTGCTTTCTGCTCTTGAATTTTCTTACGTTTGATGGCGTGGGAACCGCCCCACCAATCAGAGATGGGAACGCTGACTGTGGCGAATACCATGCCGAAAGTGCGGTTGTTGTCAAGCAGGTTATGATAGTTGTAACCTGCCCCTATCCCTACCGTCGGCAGGTTCTTGCCCACTTCCATTTTGCGCTGAAGCTTGGTGCCCTCTACTTGTTTGTTTAACAATTGGTATTCGGGGAGGGAAGAAAGTGATGAAGTTGGGTCTTGTTGTTGGGGAATGGCAACAATAGTATTGTTGGGAGGGTTAACGGTAAATGTTTCGCTGTTCAAACCACAGTATTGCGCAAGCAGCAGTCGTACAATGCTGATGCCATTCTGCAATTTCACCTTCTGACTTTCTACATCGTTCTGACGCAATTGTACTTGAAGCAGGTCATTGCGCAAGGCAACACCCGCACGAACGGCAACATCGACATCTTTTTCTATGTCCTTCAGCAAAGCCTCTACGGCCTCGACGGTTTTCATCTTCTGTTGCAACGAAACGAGTTGCCAGTAATACTGCTCTGTCTGTTTCTCTACCACGTTCTCTGAGAGTTGTAATTGCAATCGGCTCACTTCTTCGCCCACTTTAGCCAGTTTGTTGCCATTGATAATCTGCCCACCGGCAAAAACTGGCTGAACAGCCGTCACACCAGCGACCGTTCCGTTTTTTAACATTGACATGCTGATTGGACTGCCCAAGGCAGCGAGAGCCTCTGCCGGAAACATCTGCGCCAAAGAGGCCCCCAACTGTGGCGAGATATAATCCGAGGGATTCACGTCCATCTTTGCCATACTTTTGTTGGCATTGAACCAAAAGCCCGTACCGTTGACGGTGGGGAAGTACTTGGTGAATGCCTCTTTACGCTGCTGCTTGGCGGCATCGAGTTCGAGGCGGTTTGTGCGCATGGCAATGTTATTATGCAGAGCAGAGTCTTTGAGCTGCTCCAAACTATAGGTTTGAGCCGAGGCTGACAACGAACAGCTCAAGGCGATAATGGATAATATCTTTTTCATAACTATTTCTTGCTAATTTTCCAATAAACGACAGGTAACATGGTAACCACCATGATGAGCGAGCCTATACCACCAGCGAAGATGGTTACTCCTACAGGCATCCAGAACGAACTCTGGGCAATAATCATCGGAACAACACCTACGGCAGTCGTAGCGGTAGTAAGGAAGATGGGCACCATGCGGCGCTTGCCTGCATCGTAGGCAGCCTGCTTAACGGATACGCCATTTTTTACCAAATCGTTGGCGTGTTCGAAGATGAGAATTTCATTACGCATAATCATTCCCATCAGCGTGATGAGTCCGAAGATAGATGTCAACCCCAGCGCTCTGTCCATGAGTCCCAAACCGATGAGAGCACCAGGTGTCATCAGAGCAAGGGCTGCCATGCAGACAAGTGTGATGCCATACTTCTTGAAGTTGAAAAGCAGGAAGAAGAACACGATAATCATGGCAATAGTAATGCCACCGATAATCTGAGGCATAGCCTCGTCGCCATATTCTATCTCACCGCCTACTTCACTACGCACACCCTGCGGCAACTCTATCTCCTCCTGCATAATGCGGGCTATCTCCTTTTCGATGGGGGCAGTATAGATGCCCTGCGCAAATTGTGCGGTAACGGTGATGCAACGTTCACCGCCACGATGCATGATACGGCTTTCACTCCATTGTGGCTTTACTGTTGCTATCTGTCTAAGTGGAACGGTACTGTTCGTGCTGTTGGATCCTCCTGAAAGCATCGTCACTGGCGAGGAAATACCGAGATTCTCAATGTCAGAGAATGTCATGTCTGTATTATCCTTCACGATAATGGGCAGTTCGTAGTTGCCTTCCCATATTTGCCCTACACGCAGATCGCTTGACGTAGCACTCAGGGCCAACTGTGCTGTGGTGCGGGTGATGCCGAGTTGTGCCGACTTGACGGGGTCAAGTTCCACATTGATAATAGGGTAGGGCTGCATATAGTCGGTATGCACCCATTCCAGTTCGGGCATCTGGCGCATGCGCTCCATGAGCCGTTCGGCTACTACATGCAGCGAGTCGAGGTCGTCGCCATAGAAGCGATATTCCAGTTCGTTGACCTCTAGATAGTCCAGTCGTTTGAATTTTACGTAGGCATTAGGGAAAGCCTCGCTCAGTCGTGGCTGGTACTCTGCCAATAGGTCGAGTGTCGCTTCGTCTGACTGGGTATTGACAATAAACTGTGCATAGTTGTTGCCTGCCATCTGCGGTGCATAGGCATCCATGAATCTGGGCGACGAACACCCTATGAAACCTGTTATGCCCACAATGCGCTCATCTTTTTCTAACGCATGCTGTACAGAGTCAGCAATAAGTTCCGTTTCAGCCAGTCCTTTGCCGTCGGGCAGGAATATCTCAACAGCAAACTGATCGCGGTCAGCGTATGGGAAGAGTCGTATCTTCAATGTTGGGACAATGATTGTTGACAACAGAATGATGCCTATGCCGCCACCGATGGTTATCCAAGGATGCTGGAAAGTCCAGTCTAATACCTTATTATATGTGCTCTGTACCCATTTAGTAATAGCATTACCCCTCGTACTCACCTTTCCTGGCTTGATGATATGTACTTCAAGGAAGGGAATGACTGTCACAGCCAGGAAGAGCGACACCATCAGGTTGATGGTAATTGTGATTGGGAAGTCTTCCAAAGCATCCAGGAACATTCCTTTCATTGTTATCAGGAAAGGATAAAAAATGGCACAGATGCAGACAGTGGCGAGCATCATCGGCATGAAATACTGCTTGGCAGACTCGATAGCTGCCACCTTCGGCTCGTAGCCCTTGCCTAAGTATTCCAGATAGCCGTCGATGACTACGATGGAGTTGTCAACAATCATTCCCAGCACGACAATCATTGCCGCCAGTGTGATGATGTTCAGTTCGATGCCCATCATATACATGATTGCCACTGAGACAAAGGTACTCAGCGGAATAGTAATAGCAGCGACAATGGCAGAGCGCAGCGGAAAGAGCACCATCATGACGAGGATGATTATCAGCATCGATACCAGCAGGTCGCGTAGGAATGATGTGATGCTCAGAGTTACCACTTTCGGCTTGTCGGCAATGCGGGTAACATTGACATCGGCTGGCAACTCGTTCTGGCGAAAATCTTCGAGCACACGGTCAACAGCCTCACCATACTGCATCACGTTATTGCCAGGCGTCATCTCCATCGACAGCAGTACGCAGGGATGACCGTTTTGTTCTATACGACTTGCCATGGGCTCATACTCACGAACTACGCGGGCAATATCCCTCACGCGTGCCACCTTGCCTGTGACAGGGTCTGAGAAGATAATTTGGTTGGCTATCTCCTCTTCGCTATTTTCTGTTGTCTCGATATGGATAGGTATCTGCTGGTCATCATCGCTGATACCGCCACTCATAGTTGTGATGCCCTGGGCCTGCAGTCGCGAGAAAAGCATCTGCTGACCAATGCCGTAAGCCTGCAGGCGCTGACGGTCGATATACAGCGATATCTGTTCCTTCTGTTCACCGAAGAGTTTTACATTGGCTACAGAGGGGATGCGGCGCAGACGGTCGCTCAGGTCATCACTATATTGTTTCAGCTCGCGATAGCTGCGCTGGTCGCTCTCAATGGCGATGAGCAGAGCCGAGGTGTTGCCGAAATCATCGTTAACTACAATGGCCAATACACCACTTGGCAGCGATGACTTATATTGGTTCAGTCCATGCTTGATTTTCGACCAGACCTCGTCCTTGTTGTTTACGTCATCGTTCAGCTTCACCATCATGATGCACATACCATTCTGCGATGTCGTGGTGGTCTTCGTGCGGTTTACCTCGCCAAAGGTAAATAGGTAACGCTCCAAAGGGCGCGCTACCTGCTGCTCCACCTCCTCGCTGGTAGCACCAGGATATACAGCCACTACCACACCCTGCCGGATGGTGGCATTGGGAAATTCGTCTTTGGGCATCACATACATGCCGTAGATACCCATTACAAAAAGGATAGCTACGATGAGCAACGATATTGGGTAGTGTTCCAATGGCCATTTCAGCCAGTTCATCTCTTTCATCTTCAATTATGAATTATGAATTATGCATTATGCATTAATAAACCACCTTCGTTCCTTCACTCAGTTTCTGGTAACCCTCAGTCACTACACGCTGTCCCATTTCCAGACCATTGGCAACAGCGACATTGTTTCCTGTTGTTGCTCCGATGTTTACTTTAGTGCGATGCGCCGTGCTGTCCTTAGCAACCGTCCAAACAAACAATGAACCGTCGGCGGTTTTCTGTACAGCTGTCACAGGCACTTTCAATTCTTCATTCTTCATTTTTGATTCTTCATTTCCGAAGGATACGCTTGCCACCATGCCGGGCAACAACTTTCTGCTGCTGTTCTGAACATTGATGCGTATATCATAGGTATGAGTTAGCGCATCTGCCTGTACACCTTTTTCTATTCTGCCTCCGTTCACAATTGCTTGTGCAGCCTCTACGAAAATAGTAGATGGTGTTGATATACTGATGCCGCTTATTTCTGACTCTGGGATTGCTACTTTCACCTTCAGACTGCTGATGTCGAGGATGGTCACAATAGCCTGAGAGGGCATTGCCGTTTCTCCGGCACCCACCAGCTTCTTTCCGATAATGCCGCTGACAGGAGCCAAAAGCCTACAGTCTGCCAGATTCTTCTTTGCCACCTCATATTGTGATTTTGCCTGGGCAACCTTGCTCTGTACCTCAACCCATTGTACTTCGGGAAGCGAACCGTTGTCGTGCAGCATTTTATAACGCTCCAAGGCGTCGTTGGCCTGCATCATCTGCGCTTCGGCACCCTTCAGGATGTTCCGTGCCTGCGTCTCGTCCATTTCCGCAATAAGTTGCCCTTTACTTACTGCCTGGCCTTCATTCACTAATACTCGTTTCACTACTCCCATACTTGTAAAACTGACAGCAGTAGCTTCACGCTCCTCAACCATACCGACATAGGTCTGAGCACCATCCGAAATAGCGGGAGACACTACCTGCGTTTTTACTCTTGTCAGAGCCTTCACTCCGTTCTCTTTTTTCTCGCTGCAACTGCATACCATCAAAACGGTCAGCAGTCCTAAAAGTACATTTTTCATTGTCTGTTTGTATATTTTGGGTGCAAAGATAGCCTCTTTCTTCCTAACGTCAATGTTCTATTTTGCTGATTTTATTGTTAATTTTACGGATAGAAGAGAAATGGGTAATAATATAGTCTAAATAGAAAGTGTTTTTTGTATTAAATTTGTACCTTTGCAACGTAAAATCCAACATAATAATGCAACAAGAAGAGATTTCACTCCAGACACTAACCACCAAAGAGGAAATCCAGGTGGGCTATTCTGACAATGATATAGTTATTATCGACAGCATCCAGAAGTTTGCTGAAATTAGCAATGCTCATGTTTCCATGAATGCTTTAGCAATCTGCACACAAGGTAAGGTACAGGGCATGCTGAACGGACAGCCAATAGAACTGCACAAGAATCAGGTCGCTATCATTCCGCAGAACGTAAATGTTACCGACTTGATGATAAGTCCTGATTTCGATCTAAAGGCCATGTTTTTCACCAACCGCATCCTGCAGAGTTTCCTACGCGAGAAGATGAGTATATGGAACAATGTGGTTTATATCCGTCGATTGCATGTTGTCATGATGGAAGATGAGGATATGCAGTTTTATACCAACTTTTATGAGATGCTCCGTTTGTGTATCGACAAGGGTATCAACTATCCTTTTCACACCGATGTCATCCAGTCGCTCTTGCGTGCTGTCATACTTGGACTTTGTGGTGCTATAAAGCAGAGGATGCTTGTTGATGAAGAGTCGGCTGATGCTGGTACAACTAATAATCACTTCCAACGTTTCCTTGATCTGCTGCATTCTGTAGAAGTGAAACATCGTACGGTTGAGTGGTATGCCGCAGAACTTTGCATCTCTCCCAAATATCTTTCAGCACTTTGCAAAAAACATTCGGGAAAGTCGGCCAACGAGTGGATTACGGAACTTGTACTGGAGGACATTCGCTATTACCTCAAACAGACAGACTATAGCATCAAGCAAATCTGCGACCTGATAGGTTTTCCCAACACCTCGTTCTTTAGCAAGTACGTTAAGGAACACTTCGGCATGACTCCATTAGAGTTTAGGGAAAAATAATCTAAACTTCCTTTGCCAGAAATTTCAGTAGTGGGGCAACCATCAGCGATTGCATCATTTCGTTGTTTCGGAGTAAGTTTAATACTTCCTCACGTGTCAGAAGATGAACGGATAGCTCTTCCGTTGGGTCAAGATGCTGTTCCGATACTTTCTCCACGCCTATTGCCAGGAAACTATGAGACAGATTGGTCATAGAAGTTGGATTGGGGGATAGTGTCATGAGTTCTGTCCACTTTCCGTTTCCATATCCTGTTTCTTCTGCCAGTTCGCGCTTTGCTGCTTCAAGAGGAGTCTCACCTTCTTCCATCACTCCGCAGGGAAGTTCATAGCAGGTGCATCCCAATGCGTGGCGATATTGACGCTCCATGACGAAGTGCCCTTCCTTGGTTATTGCAATAACATTCACCCAGTCAGGATATTCCAATACATAGAATTCCGGGATAATGCGCCCGTCAGGCAGTTCTATTTCATCGCGCCTTGCTGTCAGCCAAGGTCTTTTGATAAGATACTCCGAATGCAGTATCTTCCATCCATTATTTTTATCTTTCTTATCCATATCACTCTTCACCTTTCACCTTTCACTTTTCACCTTTCACATCTTACATCTAACATCTAACATCTCACCTCTAATTATCCCCACTCAAAATTCTCTTTTCCGGCTCCTAT
>RHMF01001392.1_pt1 | contig 11020 bp, 9 predicted proteins | sample 5365151 | NCBI WGS metagenome assembly RHMF01 (sample SAMN10266501, study PRJNA497801) | feces metagenome | isolation source: feces | host: Bos taurus | place: China: Prairie of Fairy Mountain | collected 2017-08-14 | reverse complement strand
GTCATGAAAATCGGTAATGTTATTAAAGATTTCGCTATGAGTGTAATTAGACACGGTGCTGATATGGCAAGAATTGCTTATGCTCTAGCATGTGAATTAGGTAAATTCATTAAAGAAATGATTGTGACTGGATTGAAGATGATCCATGCAGTCGCATTGTTCATCGCTGATATGGCACGTGTTGTATTCCAGATTGCAATGGCTGCAATGCAGTATCTATTAATCGCTGCAGCAATTATCGCTATTGTAGCATTAGTTGGTTTAGTCTTATATGGATTGGTTAAGGTAATAATGATGATTGTTCCTATGATTGTTAGTGCAATTACATCATTCTTTAAAGCAGCATGGGAAGTAATTAAAGATATTATTACTACATTAGCAGACTTCTTAGTTCCTATTGGAAAAGCTATTATTGAATTCTTAGCTGATTTGAACCCTGGTATTATCATTATTAAATTGATTAAGGGATTGTTCTCAGCTATTAAGGACTTATTCACTGGAGATGATGACGAAGTAGAAGGAGAAGCTTCTGAACAGTCAAGTTCTGTTGCTAAGAATGGTATTTCAGAAAGTGAATACAAAAATATGGAACAACAGAAGATGAATTTGTTTGATGCTAAGATGAATCAAGTCTTAAGACAAATGAAAGCTATCAAAGTTGCTACAACACTTGGAACTTTGGCATCAACAGTCACAGCAAAATTCTTTGGTGTAAATCCACAGAATGGTCAAGCTGCACCACAAGGAACTTCATCCTTTGCACAAACTGTTGCAACTGATTCAAGTAATGTTAAGGACCAAATTGCTAAGAATAATAAAGATGAAAATTACAATGAAGTTCTTGATGATATTAAGAAGTTGCTAGTAGCAATTAGAGATAAAGAAATTGTTGTAAATACAGGTGAAAAGAAATCAGGTTTATTCAGTCTATTTGGTTAAATAAATGTCATTGAGTATATACACACATGATAATGATTCATCCGATATTAAAGATACATACAAATATAGTTCATGTAATTTTAAAATTGGAATATCATCTAAATCATTAAAAAGAGCAGTAGAAAACTTGCCTCTAATTCAGGGACAACGTATTACTGCTATTAATGGTGTATGTGATGAAACTATTGATGTTGGATATTCAACCGAATGGGGAGAATCTCCAGGTGCAAAAATTGCAAATAAATTGAAAGGATTTACTCAATCAGATGCATTTAAGATGTTCTCAAGTAATGTATTCAATCCTAACCCTGTATCAAATAAATGGACACAGATTTATCCACATAATGGTGCAAATATAAAAGTTGGTCTTAAATTCAGAGCTTATTATAAAGCAAATTATTTTAATACCAACTCATATATGACTATTATTCCATGGTTAATTTTCTTAACTTCTCCAATGACAGAATTTTCTTTAAATGAAGAAATTTCAAACATTAAAGAAGCTGTATGTAATGCAGAAAGAGAAGGTGAACAATTAGCTCACCAAATGGAAGGTATCTCTGAAGAAAATGGTACCTTAGGTAAAAAAGCTATTGACGCATTAAGTGCAATGGAAAAAGCAATAGAAAATTTAGCAACAGACTCTAGAGGTTCTGCTTGTTTTACTTTAAGATACGGTGATGTAATTAAAGAAAATGATGCTATCGACTGGATCATTAGTGATTGGAGTTTTACTCCTTCAACTGTAATGGGTCCAGATAACAATCCATTATGGGTTGATTTTCAAATTAATATGGAAACTAATCAGAAGTTGTCTTTTGCTAAATTAAAAGAATTGTTTAATTTTAAATTTACAGAAAAGAATTAAACTCCATTTATTACGTCTCTTATTCCTTCTCCGCCACTTTGACTTTCATCATTATTCAAAACATATTTCCATCTATTTAATGATTTAACTTGGTCAGGTTCGCATGTAATAGAAAAATCATAATAAGCATGCATACCATCCATCATTTCAAGAGATGGTGTCACTTTCCAGTCAGTTATAGCAACTATAATTGGCTTTTTAAATATGAATGGAAATATATTTAACTTCCATAATCTAGCGGCTAAAAACTTTTGCTTCCATCTATCTTCACCTCTAAACTGAGAAGCAATTTCATTTTCAAGAGTAGCTACAATACCATCAGGAGATTTTGTATCTAAAGCTTCAATTGGTGTTGGTCTTGTAAGATTTTTTTCACCTAATTTTTTATCAATATAATTTAATACCTTTTCATAAAATTCTTGTGTTATATCTTTTGCATAAGCTTTTTCCCAATTAGAATTTTGTTTTCCAATTGCGTTAAGAATATCATTAACTCTGATATGCATTGTAGATGTATCAAATGTGCAATCATCAACTGTTTCTGTTGAAGTTGAACAGAATGTATAATCAGTATCAAGCCATGTAAATTTAAACTTGATCAATTCTTCATCATCAATATCTACTTGATCCTCTCTAATATGTTCTCTAGAACCACATGATTCTTGAACATCAATTTTATTAAGAATATCTGTGACTGACATTGTCACATCTTTTTCATTAATTTCTTGTGTATGTGTTTTATTTCCATTTTTCTCACGAGTATCAATCATTTCTTGACGAACTTCTTTTTTAGCTTCAATTAAAAGACTAGGTACATTGTTAATTACATTAGCCATGGCAGTTCGTCTTTCTTTTTTTGCTTGGTCAGTATCATCTTTTTGTTTTGCTCCTGCCATAACATTACAAAACTGAGCTACCTTTTCACCTTTTTCTTCTGCTGCATAAACTACTTTCTTAATGTTTTCCATTAAGATGTCGACATCCAAAGTAGCATTAGAACCTAATGTAGCATATCTAGCTAAATTATAAATCCATAAATCTGGTGTAGATTGACCTAATAAATTTTGTGGATATAATCTAAAATTTAATGAGATACTTTTATTTTTTGTACCAGCATACATACGAGTTGACCAGTCATCTGATAATACTTGAGAATTTAAATCTGCACCAAATAAATATCCAGCTGTCACAACTGCATCACCCATAAAAAATTCTTGAAGTTTTTTACCAAAAGTTGCTTTAGGTGCTTCTGACCATTCAGTAGACAATCCAAAACTTGGCATATCTTTTAATATACCAATTAATTCTACTTCTCCACCATCATCTAAAGTAGTTGTTAAACTGAATGCATTATTACCAGCAATTGCTCGTGCATCCTTAGACATTCTATCAACTCGTTTCATTGTCATACTATATTTATGTTCATAAATAGAATATGGAAAGTATAACTTCAAGAACTAGATATTTAGATAAGTATACGACTAATGGAGTAAATGAATATGATTTAGGTTCATTTGCACAAACCGACTTTGACTTCGGTGATGAAATACATATTATGCTAGAACATGAAGATGTAGGTCGTCCTGATTTAATATCTCAGAAGTGTTATGGAACTACCAACTATTGGTGGTTCATTATGTGGTATAATGGAATAAGTGATGTTTGGAATGACTTATGTGATGGAATTATTCTAAAAATTCCACAATTAGATAAAGTCAGAGAATTTTTGAAAACGGTAGGAAAATAATGGTAAATTTTAGTGAATTATTTAATGTTAATGCTACAACTCTTCCTATGGATAAAAAGAGTCTATCCTCTATGATGAATAGAGCTACTCTGGTAGGTTATTATCAATGTGCTTATAGTTCTTTGGTACGTACATTAAAAATGATCCAGAGCGCTCCTGAGCTATCCGTTTCATTAAATCCACAATGGCTATGGAATAATGCAAACAATCCTACAAATAAGTTGGAATGTATTATTCAAATTGAAGGTATGCAAACTTATTCTGAATTCGTAGATAAAGTTGTTAAGAATGATGATGCAAAAGAATGGACAGATTTCTTAACTTATTCTCCTGAATTCAGAGATGAAATTAAAGATTTGAAAACAAGAGCTTTCAAGAAGTTCCTTTGGAATTATGATAACATAAATAATTGGATAAATGATAATAACGTAGGTGTTATTAAAGCAGGCAAAAATCAATTAGCTCTGGATTTCGATTATTTCAAACAACAGATTCTTGATACAACTGACTATGAGTCATTTATCAAATCTGCAAATAAAGAACAAATTCAGAGAGCAATCGAATATATGACTAGAGAAGGATGTGCTAAATTAAAGAAGTATCAGAATGAATTGAATTTGCACATCAAGAATAATAACAAGAGAGAAGAAAATCTTGTCTTGAAAAATCCAATTATCAGAAAGATTTATATTCTATCTGGTTTACAAAATCAGTGTAAAAATGATTTTCCAAAGATTAAGTTTGAAGTTCTTGATAAGAAGAGTTTTGATAGTTTAAGTGTATGGGACGTATAACATGCAGATAAAATATAAAGTTGGTATAATTAAAAAATCTAGATACTTAGATGGTACTTGGAATTTCCAATACGTCACACAAAATACGCAAGGAAAAGACCAAACCATTTATGGTGGAGATGTAGATGAAGATAAGTCACATTATCCTGCCGATACTATTTTCTTAGATAGTAGTCTTGATGATATTTACGGATATACAACTTTACAGAATATCATTATCAATTCTGAAGGTCCTTCAATCACTGATGATAAAACTACTCGTCAGGTTTTAAACGTAGGTGGAAAAGAATATCCTACTCCTATTAAGGTCAAGTTAATTTTCAAATCTAAATCTCCATTAGATATAATGGAATTAGATGCTACTGTAGGTAGTGAATATGATTTAATTCATATTCATAGAAAAGATAATCAAGTAGATATTTCTCAAGTAGTTTCTAATATAAATCTTGATAAGAACAATGACGTCTATACATTATCATTTGATTTAAATCCTTATGCAGATGAATCAGAATTTGGTCCTGATTTTATTGAAGCTCTAAATAAAAATGAAATTACAATTAGAGTTTTTGACATCAATGCAAATGGTGTTGAATATACAACCTATGGTGAACCATGGAAATATATTGATACAGAAGATGACATTTATGACTTGGAAAAATTAGTCATTCGTTTTTCTAATATAATTCCAGAAGACATGATACTTTCACCAAATGTTGAAGGCGAATGTACTGTCACTGTATTCAATCCTAATAGTTATCTTTGGAGTGTTCGTCCTACAATTCAGCTAAATGAAGAAAGTATTGGTGAAATTGATGGTGAAATTGATTTCTCAGATTATGCTGAACATGGTATTGCAAAGTTTAAAGTAAAAAGAATTGTCGAATACGGCAATGTTATTGTAGATGCATGGATTGATTTACAAAACCCAAAAATTCATGATATTGTTTATAATGCAACTTATGCTCAAGGAGTATTAGGTCCTTGGCTAGTTGAAGATGAACGTAATAGAAAGATTAAGTTATTAGACTATCCACCTGCATATTTGCATGATAGAGAATATTGGCAATTCGTAAAGTTTACAGAAAAATTCTTGAATACTATGTATATGAGCATGAGTAAAAAAGCAAGTATTGGTATTCTAGAAAAGGTTGCTCGTATTGCAGATTTTAATTACATCAATGACGTTGAAGCAAAATTATTAAATCACTATAAGGAACATTTCGGTATCGAACTTGATCCTAATGTAGATGATTTAAGACATTTCTTATTACAAAAGAAAATTGCTTTAAAGAATGAAGATGGTGAAATCGTAGGTAATGCTGATGCTTATGAAGATTTAACATCTACAGAATTAGACAATTTCATTAGATATGTTTATCATGAAATTCCTGAATATAACCAATATAAAGGTTCATATAAAGGTGTCAAGATGGCATTGAATATGTTAGGTCTATGTTGTAAGCTTGTAGAATTATGGTCTAAAGTAGATGACAAAGATAAAGATGATTTAAGAAGAGCAGATGAAATTAGTGATTATTTCATGAAGAAAATCGATGAAAATGGAAATGAAATTCCAAGAACAGCAAAAGCTGCAATCGCTAAATTATTCTTAACTTCTAGATTTGATGTGGATATTGAAGAACCTTCTATTACATTCAGAGAATTTAATGGATTGGCAGATAACATTTGTAGACTTATTTTCCAATGTAAGCCTGTCACTCGTCTATTGAGAAAGTTATCCTACATCTATTATATGTGGACTGGATTGAAGTTCAGTTATCTATGGTTCCCATTCTATAATACACAGCAGATACATCACTTCAAATATATTTTCCCATTGGCTTCTGATTATGTAAAAACAAAACATAAATTTATTTCTACATTACCAGATGATTATGACTCTAACATTCCTTCTCAAGGTATGTTTATTGAATTCGATAAATTGTTTATCAATTTTGTAGCTAATGAAGCTTATGTGACTTATCTACAAAATGAAGCAGAAAAGAAATGGAAAGAAGGAACATTTACAAATAATGATTTAATTACAAGAACTGCAGTAAAGAATGCTTACTGTAATTTAAGAAATATTGCTCATTGCGCAAAACTTTCTACAATTCAGAAATTAAAATTTAGAATTGATTATTGCTATGCATGTATAAAAGATATTGAAGAAGATGAGAATTCCGAAACAGAAAATAAATGGGAATATCATTATACAAAAGATAGTTATGTAGAAAATGTAGATCCTACTCAATATGATATATCTGAAAAAGAAGACCCATTAACATATAATTTCCCATTGTATAACTGGGTAGAAGGACCACATGGTGACCCATCTAATACTCAGACAATGACAATAGATGAAGGTAAAAATGGTTTCTATCTATCATTCAATAAATCTCTAAATGGTCTATTTAACAATAAACCTATCATGCCTGAATTCTTTATCAATGGTGTAAATCATGAATTTAAGAGACAACACGGTTCTGGAGAATTAATTGAAAATTATAGATATATCCTACTTAATATGGATTTAGAAATTGATTTTGATATTGCTCTAGGAACTAATTTCATTGCACAGCATCACGATACAGCATTAGATACAGAGTTTATCAATCCACAACAAACACAACCAGGTTGGAATAAAGAAAACGACCGAACTAAAACTAGTCCGGACGCTGGTAATTCTATTGCTGATCCTTCAGAACCTAAGGGTGTTTATCTAGGTCAAGTTGAATAGCATTCTGCACATCGTCATTTAAGACATGTGTAGTTGCTTCAAACTCCTTAGTATAATATCCCTTATATGGACTACCATTAGAATCATATAGACGTTTGTCTTCAATTTTAATTCCGTATGGATTTTTACCCCAAGCTTCGATATTATAATAGTCGAAGCTTTCATTATATGCTGAAGTTTCATTATCCCAAACTAATGTTCTCTTCTTAACAAGTTTAGTTCCTTCAGGATAGAACTGATATTCAGGTAATTCCTTATAGAAGAATTCTGTTTCCCATGTGATACTCTGTAAAGAACCATCTTTATTATAGGCACTTACTGGGTCATAAGCACTTGTTGCTGAAATAGCACTTGTATGAGATAACTTACAATTATATAAGTCTTCAAAATCATAACGATCTGTCAAAGAACCATTATAATTACCTTTCATTTCTTCATGCCATGTTTCATGACCTTTAGCAGTGTTAACATAAACATCAATCTTATCAATGATTGCACTAGTTTTAATAGGCTTATACAAATAAGCTGCGACTTGGAAACTGAATGTGACAGTAATTTCTCTCTTATCTTCTTCACCCATACTTTCAGATTCAATCTGCCATGATGGGTCTCCCTGTAATGTTAACTTAATACTTCTACGCTTATTAAAGAACCAGAATTCCTTGATATTCAAATAACATTCAGGACTAAAACGTGTGCAAACTTGTTCTACAACATCCATTGCATCATTCAATAAATCACATTTTAATTCCATTGAAATGTTTATATTATAAGGAACTGGCTGAACATCTGACCAGAATTTTTCTGTCATTTTCCAGTCAAATCCCATATCTTGTAGAGTATCATTATAGAAAACTCTATCAGCATACTGACCAGAAAATCTTTCTGCATCGAAAGACATTCCATCAAAACGCCAAGCCAAGTTAGGATAACTTATATAGTATTCCTTACCACTTTCTTGTTGTTTTCTAAAATCAAATGACTTCATACGTGGTCCGAATTTAATAGGAACCTGAATACATTTAATAGGTTCACCATATTCATTCTTACGGACTACATGTAAATCATTAAAGAAATTTGTAAAAGCAATTGAGATACTTCTCATTGTTTCTGCGCAATAATAATTCTTAGGCCATCCTTTTGTGACTTTATCATTTGTCACATCGGTAGTGCCTTTGAAATAATTATTTTCCGAAATATCATATCCAGGTTGTTTATAATTCATAAAATTCTCCTGTGATATTTATTGATATAAATAGAGTATAACAATTATTTTGTGAGGTGAAAATATGAAATCAGAAAAATTAGATTTAAATAACGTTAATCAGTCAGATTTTGGTGCTGTTGCAAAAGCAGTAGAAAACAGTCTTCCAAAAGATGCTATTTTATTAGACAAACATTTATTGCCATCTCGTGGTAGATATTATCAAGAAGACATTTATGTTAAGAAGTTGTCAACTTTGAACATTAAGAATTTGTCTACTATCAATGAGAAGAATGCAAATTATATCATCAATTCAACAATTTCTAATTGTGTATTGAATATCGATACAAATAAGATTTTGGTAGGAGATAAGCTATGGTTTATTTTCTATCTAAGAGCATTAACTTATGATGATCTACCATTCCAGATTAAGCATAAATGTGAACACTGTGAAAATACAGTTAATCTAGAATTCACTCTAAAGAACTTGAAAATTGATTATCTTGATAAAGATGTTCCTTCTGAATATATTGCAGATAATGGAGATAAAATCAAGACTCGTTTCCCAACAATCGGTATGGAAGCTGTCACAAACCGTATGAAGAACGGTCAGGATAGTTATGAAACATTCAATGAAGATTTGTTGGAATTCGCAGCAAATATCGAATCAGTTAACGGTAAGAGAATGGATATTTACAATGCATATCAATATGTAGCAAATATGGACGCTAAGAGTTTCTCTAAACTTGTAAACCAAATGTCTGAATACATGTTTATGGTTCGTCCTTATGCTGAATTTGTATGTCCTGATTGTAAGGAAACAGTTGCTGAAAAGGTACCTTTCTCACCTACATTCTTCCTACCTAAGCTATAAATAGAGTATGAATTTAGTTGAATACGTACAAAATCTTGCAAGTAAATCTACAAATGATCAGTTAGAAAACTTGGCTTTTAGAAAAGTCAAGTTAACTGAATCTGTAGGTTTTATAGAAATAATGAAAACAATCAATCCACAAAAGTGGACTGCAAGAATTATTCAGGAAGAAAAATACTTATTCTTTAATAATAAATTTCTAAATGTTAGTAAATTTAAACAAGAGATAGATAAGATTTATTCTGAAAATGGATATTCAAATTTTGGTTTTGCCAAGATTCCTGCAGAGGATTTGGTTCGCTATAAGAAGATTAAAGATTTGATAATGCCAACATTTTATGATGTAATGACAGATGAAATTGATCCTTCTATTGTTGCTAAGATTTTGTATGATAATGAATATAAAGAATTTGATTGGCAACCTGAGGAGGTGCAATGAACGAAACATCTAAATTGTTAGAAATCCGTTTATTAGTCGATCAAAAAGTAATTGAAGAAACTCTTACTAGAATTGGCATTGTTGATAAAAAGAAAAATATAATCTATCAATCATGTCACCTATTAAAACATTTTGATACATTTTTCTTAGCACATTTTAAACAGTTGTTTGTTCTAAGTACAGATAAAAATGGTTATCCTGGATTTGGAAATGTATCATTAGAAGATATTCAGAGAAGAAATTCTATTGCTTTTCTACTAATGAAATGGAATATGATTACAATAGTTAACCCATCTGAAATTGAACCACATACAACAAAAATTGAAGTAGTTCCATATAAAGATAAAAAGAATTATCAACTAGTTAAAAAATTTAATACTGAAAATTTGAATAATTTTTAATTTATATTATTGTGAGGTGAAATTAAATGCTTAATGCTAGAAATGACAAATCTCTTGTCATTATCATTGTGAGAGACCATTCTGGTTGTTCTCACGTTAGATTAAGATGGAACGCAATGTATTATAATGGTTTTGACCAAATTGGATTTACTCCAATTATTACGCCACAACCTATTTTTGATGCAACTATCTTAAAACAAACAAAAGCAATTATCTATCAGCGTCCTATCGGTGACCAAGATATTGCTGTCCTTCAGGAATATAAAATACATCAAAAGAAATTCGGTTATAAAATAGTTTTCGAATGTGATGACCAAATTTTTGATATTGATGGTGAAGGTCTTCCTGAATATAATATGGCATCTGAAGGTTTTAATAAAGACTTACAAGGTATCAATGAAAGAGTTGCTAAAGCAGTTTCTCTTTGTGATGAAATCGTAGTCTCTACTGATTATCTAAAAGATGCATTCATTAAAAAATTCAATTGTCAGAATATCAGAGTAATTCGTAATGTAGTTCCACGCTTCTTGTGGTCCTATCCACGTAAACCTCATATTACTGAAGATCTTAAAAAGCCAAAGATAATCTATACAGGTTCTCCATGTCATTATAGAAATCCATGTCCTCCAAAAGTCGATAGAGATCATCCAGATGGAATTCTTGCAGACTTAGGTGACTTTGATTGTGCATGGAAAGACTGGATAATTAAGATGGTCAAAGAAGATAAAATTGAATTTACTGTAGTTGGTTCTCAACCTTATTTCTTTGCAGAAATTGCAAATAAGATTAAACAACTACCTTGGAAAGATACTACATCCTATCCAAGACAAGTTCTCGAAGAACACGCTGATTTTGCAATTGCTCCAATTGTAGAAAATCAATTCAATAAATGTAAGTCTTCTCTAAGATTTATTGAAGCATGTGCAGCAGGTTCTCTTCTTCTTGGAACAGTCTTCAAAGACAATAAATTCTCGCCTTTTGAAGATATTGCAGACCCATGTAAGTTCTATCCAG
>RHMF01001391.1_pt1 | contig 11021 bp, 9 predicted proteins | sample 5365151 | NCBI WGS metagenome assembly RHMF01 (sample SAMN10266501, study PRJNA497801) | feces metagenome | isolation source: feces | host: Bos taurus | place: China: Prairie of Fairy Mountain | collected 2017-08-14 | reverse complement strand
TAGGATTCGAACCTATGACCCTCTGCTTGTAAGGCAGATGCTCTAAACCAACTGAGCTATACTCCCCTTGTTTGCGAATGCAAAGATACGACGTTTTTTAATACCTACCAAATTTTTTTGAAAAAATTTTTAATTTTTATACTTTCATTGCTACTTTTTTGTCTAAAACTCTATCGTTTTCAAAGACTTTTTTGCCATTTAAGTATGTATAAATCACTTTGTTAGGAAAAACTTCTCCTTCTAATGGAGACCATCCACATTTATAGTAAATATTTTCTTTATTTATTGCAGTTTTTTGCTTTAAATCCACAAAAACGAAGTCTGCAAAGTAGTTTTCTCTAATAAATCCTCTATCTTTTATTGAAAATAATGTAGCAGGATTGTGAGACATTTTCTCTACAAGCTTCTCTATTGATATTACATTTTGCTCAACCAAAGACAACATTATAAGCAAAGAATGTTGGATTGACGGCATTCCTGATGGCGCTTCAAAGTATGATTTATTTTTTTCTTCCCATAAGTGAGGCGCATGATCGGTTGCAATAATATCTATTTTATCTTCTCTTAAGGCCTGTCTTAAAGCTTCTCTATCGGCTTTTGTTTTGATAGAAGGATTACACTTTATTTGATTTTGATATTTTTCAAAGTCCTCATCGCAAAACCATAAATGATTTGGACTAACCTCTGCAGTAATAGACTTTGATTTTACATCACCTTGTTCTAACAAATCCAATTCCTCTTTTGTACTTATGTGAGCAATATGAAGTCTTGCTTTGTGCTTTTTAGCCAATTCAACGGCAAAAGAAGTTGATTTAAAACAAGCCTCTGTGCTTCTCACTAAAGGATGAATGCTTGCAGGAGCAGTTTTCCCTTCATAAAGAGCTTTATAGTGAGCAGTATTTTCTCTTATTATAGTTTCATCTTCGCAATGAGCAGAGATAATCGTATTGCTACAAGAGAATATTCCTTCTAATATTTCTTGATTATCCACAAGCATATTGCCCGTAGAAGAGCCTAAGAATAGTTTTAATCCACAATAATCCTCTCTTTCTATATTTGGTATTTCAGAAAGATTATTATTTGTCAATCCAAGGAAGAAACCATAATTACAACACATATTATCTTTCGCTAAAGCCAACTTTTGTTTCAAAGCCTCTTTAGTAGTAGTTACAGGATTTGTATTTGGCATTTCCAAAACAGTAGTAACACCACCTGCTAAGGCAGCTTTAGACTCTGAGGTCATATTTGCTTTATGCTCTAATCCCGGTTCTCTAAAGTGCACATGAGCATCTATTACTCCAGGTAATAACATTAAACCTGTACAATCAATATATTCGGTATTTAAAGGCAAATCGGATAAAGGAGATTTGCTTATCTTCTCTATCCGATTTTCTTTTACCAATATATTGAGAACTTCTTTTTTGCCTTCATTTACAACTAAGGCATTCTCAAAATATTTATACATTTTCTTCTGCTGCTAAACTTGATTCTACTTCTGCTGCTATTGAGTCATCTACAAGAATTCTTCCGCAATATTCGCAAACTATGATTTTCTTGTGCATTTTAATGTCCATTTGTCTTTGCTTTGGTATTTTATTAAAGCAACCACCGCAAGCATCTCTATCAACTGTTACAACAGCTAATCCATTTCTTGCATTTGAACGTATTCTCTTGAATGCTGTAAGATATCTTTCTTCTATTAATTTTTCGTTTTGCTCTGCTTTTTCCAAAAGAGTCTTTTCTTTTTCTTCTGTTTCTTTTATGATTTCATCAAGTTCAGACTTCTTTTGTTCAAGATCTGCCATTTTTTCTTCATATAGTCCATTATACTTTTCAATTTCTGAATTGTATGTTTCTATATGTGCATTGAAATCTCTTATTCTTTTTTCGCAAAGTTGCTTTTCTAATTCTTGGAATTCTATTTCTTTTGCTAATGATTCGTACTCTCTGTTATTTCTAACATTGTTTTGTTGATCTGAATACTTGTTAATCAAAGCATCGCATTCTTGCATTTGTATTTTCTTTTCTGAAATAGATTCTTTTAATGTTTCTATTTCTGCTTTGATTTTTCCAATTCTTGTCAACAAACCTTCTGTTTCGTCTTCAAGGTCTTGTACTTCCAAAGGCAATTCCCCTCTAATAATTCTGATTCTGTCTATTTGAGAATCAATTTGTTGCAATCTGTAAAGAGCAATCAATCTGTTTTCTACCGCTAAGTCAGCATCCTCACTTCTAAGAACAGTTTTTGGAGCAACTTCTTCTTTAACTTTCTTTGCCATTTATGTTGTGTATTTTTAAATATTCTTTATATGATTGGCACTATTATCCAAAATTAAGGGTACAAAATTACAAAATTTTTCTGATAATAAAGAAATTAGATATTCTTTTATAAAAGATTCACTTTCAAAATGCCCTACATCAGCAAGTATTATTTGATTTTCGCAATCCAAAAACTGATGATATTTCACATCTCCTGTAAGGAAACAATCAGCATTTGCATTCAAAGCATCTTCTGTAAAATCAGTTCCACTACCACCACATAAAGCTACTGTCTTTACTGTATCTTTCTTTCCTTTAACATACTTTATATTATGTAGATTTAGTATGCTTTTAACCTCTAAAAGAAATTCTTCAACACTCTTTTCTTCTTTTAACTCCCCTATCGCACCTAATCCAAAATATCCTTCATCAGATATATTTTCTTTATGTAAAGGTCTAATGTTTGTTAATCCTATTTTTTCTGCAAACATTGTATTAACTCCCATAGATGCCGCAGAATCTAAATTTGTATGTGCAGCATATAAAGCGATATCATTTTTAATCGCTTTTAATAAAGCCTTTGTTGTGTTTTCATTATTAGTAAACTTTTTCAAGGCCTTATAAATCAAAGGGTGATGTGAAACAATAAAATTACAATTATTCTTTATAGCCTTTTCTATCACCTGGCAATCAACATCAAAACAAACATAGATTCCACTACATTTCTGCTCCTTTTCACCAAATAATAAACCTGCATTATCATAGCTTTCTTGCCAAGACAAAGGTATTGTTTCGTCAAGAAAAGTCGCTACATCTCCTATTGTTATTTCTCTCATTTTATTTCGCAGTTTTATAAGGTTTATTTATGGTATTGAAACCTTTTGGTGGGTTCATTGTAATTTTAATTAATTTTTGAGTATATGGATGACGGAAACATATCTCGTTACAACAGAGTTTCAAAAAATTATTTTCAAATCTCACATCTCCGTAAGTCAAATCTGCAAGTATAGGATTACCCTTTTGTGCAAAAGCTTGTCTGCACACCAAACTATTTAAACCAAGTCCTGAAACATTTACTAAATTGAAACTTTCGTCAAAGCAGTCTAATGATTCAACGAATTGATAATTCATCTTAACTTTCTCCTCTTCTACTTCAAAAACAAAAGTTTCGTTTTTATGCTTTAGAGGATTTTGCAATATGCTAACATAGTTTAATTCCACTTGATTCCACAAATTAATCATTTTTTGTTGAGCATGTTTTGTACGAGCAAATATACAAAGACCTGCTTCTTGATTATCCATAGAATGAATTAAGAATAAAGCTTGTTGATTTCCGTATTTACGTTTAAGATAAGATTGTGTTAATTCAAATAAAGACTTTCCTTTACCATTTGTTTTTGAAGAGTAATTAACACCCGCACTTTTATTGATAATAATAAAGAATTCATCTTCAAACAAGACTGGGAAATAGCTTCTTTCTTTTCTTATTCTGCTACCTCCTGTGTACTTTTCATATTCTACGCTTTCTCCCTTTTTAATGATTAATTCAGGGCTTTTAACTACTGCATTCTTATAACTTATGCTACCATACATTATCATTTTTTTTGCTTTCGTTACCGAAGTTTGTGGAAACTCCGCAAGCAACAACTTTAATAAAGAAGTGTTTTCTTTTGCTGTAATTTTCATAATTTTAAAAGTAGATTACTAAAAAATAGAACGAAGCCTCAAAGAAATGAAACTTCGTTCTGTTTTTATGAAACTTGATTTTTATTAAATAAGTTCAGCTAATTTTTCTGCTAAATCACAAACTCTGTTAGAGTATCCGTTTTCGTTGTCATACCAAGAAACAACTTTAACAAAGTTTCCATCCATTACCATTGTAAGTTTTGAATCGAAAATAGAAGAATGTGGATTTCCAAGTATGTCACAGCTTACGATTGGATCTTCAACATATTCTAATATTCCTTTCATTGGACCTTCTGCTGCTTCTTTTATTGCTGCGTTTACTTCTTCTGCAGTTACATTTCTTTCTAATTCAACAGTTAAATCAACAACTGAACCATCTGGAGTAGGAACTCTCATTGATAATCCGTGTAATTTTCCTGCTAATTCAGGTATTACTAAACCTACTGCTTTTGCTGCTCCTGTTGAAGTAGGGATTATTGAACATGCAGCTGCTCTTGCTCTTCTTAAATCTTTGTGAGGAAGGTCTAATATATTTTGGTCATTAGTGTAAGAGTGAACTGTGTTCATTAAACCTCTCTTTATACCAAATTTATCATTTAAAACTTTTGCTATTGGAGCTAAACAGTTTGTTGTACAAGAAGCATTTGAAACGCATGTCATTTCTTTTGTAAGTATGCTATCATTTACTCCTAATACTACTGTTGCATCAACATCTTCTGCTTTGTCTGCAGGAACTGTAAGAATAACTTTTTTAGCACCAGCTTTAATGTGCTTAGTCATTTTTTCTTTTGTTTTGAAGATACCTGTAGATTCAATTACGATATCGATTCCAAGTTCTCCCCAAGGAAGTTGTTCTGGATCTCTTTCAGAATAAACTCTGATTCTTTTTCCGTTTACAACTAAATACTCTCCGTCAGCTTTCACTTCACCATCAAAACGTCCGTGAACTGAATCGTATTTTAATAAATATGCAAGGGTTGCAGCATCTGTTAAGTCGTTAATAGCAACAACTTCAACATTTGTTTTCTTTTGTATGTTTCTAAAAGAAACTCTACCTATACGTCCGAACCCGTTTATAGCTACTTTAACCATGATTTATAATTTTAAGATATTAAAAACTAATAAAAAATTAGTGCAAAGTTATAACTTATTTCCGCAAGAGCAAAATTAATTGCTATAAAAAGACTTTTCTTCTATCTTTCTAAGGTTATTTGTCTAAAGATTTTCTCTAAATTTTCACCTGCAGCAAGATGTTTTGTTTCATCATCTGCCACTAATTTGCCGTTGTTTATTATTATAACTCTTGAGCACACAGCTTCTACTTCTTGCATTATGTGAGTAGATAACAAAACTGTTTTTGTTTGTCCTACTTTTTTAATCAATTCTCTTACTTCAACTAATTGATTAGGGTCTAAACCTGTTGTTGGTTCGTCAAGAATAAGCACTTTAGGGTCATGAATCAAAGCTTGTGCAATGCCAACTCTTTGTTTGTAACCCTTACTAAGCATTGAAATTTTCTTATTCACTTCTTTGCTTATTCCTGTAAGTTCTATCATCTCTTCAACCCTTTGCTTTCTAATTTTCTTGTCTATTTTGTGAATTCCCGCAATGAACATCAAAAATTCTCTAACATACATATCGTAATACAAAGGATTTTGTTCAGGAAGATAGCCTATGTTTGCTCTAACTTGCATTGGGTCGTCAAAAATATCATATCCACACACCTTCACTTCGCCCTCTGTTGGAGGAATAAAGCAAGTCAAAATCTTCATCATTGTAGATTTTCCTGCACCATTAGGTCCTAACAATCCAACCACTTGCCCTTGCTCTATTTCAATATTTATATTGTCAAGAGCCTTTTGTTCACCATATATTTTCGTAAGATTCTTAATAGAAATAGACATAATAAAATTTGTTTTTCAACTTGCGAAATTACAAAATAAAGTAAACACAAAAACGTTTCTTTGATTTATTTTTTTCTTTCTTTGAAAAAATTTATTTTTTCTTTGATTTATTTTTCTATTTCTTTGACTTATTTCTTATCTTTGCAAGCTAAAATAGTTTGTAATTTAATTCAAGAAACAATGAAACAAATAAAGGGAGCTTTAATTTCGGTCTTTTATAAAGATGGTTTAGATGAAATAGTAAAAAAGTTAGACTCACTTGGAGTAGAAATATATTCAACAGGAGGAACTTACGATTACATAGTTAATTTAGGCATAAAGGCAAAAACAGTTGAGGGATTGACTTCTTACCCTTCAATCCTTGGAGGAAGAGTAAAAACATTACACCCTAAAGTTTTCGGAGGAATACTTTCAAGAAGAGATAACGAAACAGACCAACAACAAGTTCAAGAATACGAAATTCCTAATATAGATTTAGTAATAGTAGATTTATATCCATTCAAAAAAACTGTAGCAAGCGGTGCTCCAGAACAAGATATAATAGAAAAAATAGACATAGGAGGAATTTCTTTAATTAGAGCAGCAGCTAAAAACTTTAAAGATGTTGTAATAGTTCCTTCTGTAAATCACTATGCTGAATTATTAGAAATCTTAAACAATGGCAACGGATTTACAACATTAGAAGAAAGAAGACGTTTTGCAACATACGCATTCATGGAATCTTCAGATTACGACACAGCAATCTTCAATTACTTTAACCAACAAACAGCTCTTAACACTTTCAAAGAAAGTTACAATGAAGCAAAAGTACTTCGTTATGGAGAAAATCCTCACCAAAAAGGAATGTTCTTTGGCGATTTAGACGCATTTGTTGAACAATTACACGGAAAAGAAATCTCATACAACAACATAGGAGATATAGACGCAGCTTGTAGATTGATAGATGATTTTGAAGAAACAACATTTGCTATCATCAAACACAACAATGCTTGCGGAATAGCTTCACGTCCTACATTGAAAGAAGCTTACACAGCAGCATTAGCTTGCGATAACGTATCAGCATTTGGAGGTGTATTAGTTTGCAACAGACCAATTGACAAAGAAACAGCTGAAGAAATGAATAGCTTATTCATGGAAATATGTATAGCACCAGACTATTCAGCAGAAGCATTAGAAATCTTAAAATGCAAAAAGAACAGAATATTACTAAAACGTAAAGAAACAATTGCAAGCCCATTACAATTCCGTTCTGCATTAAATGGAGTATTAGTTCAAGAACAAGACAACAAAACAGAAAAAGTAGAAGAAATATCTTCAATAACATCAACTCCTTTAACCGAAAAACAAAAAGCAGACTTGATTTTTGCTAACAAAATAGTTAAACACACAAAATCAAACGCTATTGTATTAGCAAAAGACTTACAATTATGTGCAAGTGGTACAGGTCAAACCTCAAGAGTAGATGCATTACGTCAAGCAATAGAAAAAGCAAAAAGCTTTAACTTTGACTTACAAGGAGCAGTAATGGCATCAGATGCTTTCTTCCCATTCCCTGACTGCGTAGAAATAGCAGACAAAGAAGGAATCAAAGCAGTAATTCAACCAGGAGGAAGTGTAAATGACCAAAAGAGCATAGACTACTGCCAAGAAAATCAAATTGCAATGGCAATAACAGGTTTCAGACACTTTAAACACTAAAATTTATTTAGAGGTTTTTGAAACACAAAAAAGAAATCATCGTAAAAACACAGAAAAAACAAGAAATAAATAAATGGGATTATTTTCTTTTTTAACCAAAGAAGTCGCGATAGACTTAGGAACTGCAAACTCGATAGTTATTTGCAACGACAAAGTTGTTGTAGATGAGCCATCAATAGTTGCAGTTGATCAAACCACCAAAAAAATCATAGCAGTTGGTAAACGTGCTATGCAAATGGATGGAAAAACGCACGAAAACATTAAAACAATAAGACCATTAAGAGATGGAGTTATTGCAGATTTTGATATGGCTAACGATATGATTCGTGAACTTATCAAAATGATGAACATAAGAAAAACATTAGTTCCTCCATCATTAAGAATGGTAATATGTATTCCTTCAGGTATTACAAACGTTGAAGAAAGAGCTGTTAGAGATGCAGCTGAGCAAGCAGGAGCAAAAGATGTTCGCTTAATTCATGAACCAATGGCTGCTGCAATCGGTATAGGCATTGACGTTTTAGAGCCAGAAGGAAATATGATTATTGATATAGGAGGAGGTACAAGCGAAATTGCTGTTATAGCTTTAGGAGGTATTGTTTGTAACAAATCAATAAGAATAGCTGGTGACGAATTCAATAACGACATTGTGGAATACATGCGTAAACAACACAATATACATATTGGAGAACGTATGGCAGAAAGAATTAAAAAAGCAGTAGGAGCAGCAATTCCTGATTTAGAAAACCCACCTGACGATTTCGCAGTACAAGGAAGAGATGTATTAACAGGTATTCCAAAAGAATTATCTGTAAACTACAAAGAAATAGCACACGCTTTAGACAAATCTATTGCCAAAGTAGAATCAGCAGTTTTAGAAGCCTTAGCTATGACTCCACCAGAATTAGCATCTGATATCTATCATACAGGTATCTATCTTGCAGGAGGAGGAGCTTTACTTAAAGGATTAGACGTAAGATTACAAAACAAAACAAAACTATCTGTACACGTTGCAGAAGACCCTTTAAGAGCTGTTGCAAGAGGAACAGGAATGGCTTTAAAACATTGGGACGAATACACATTCCTAATAAAATAAGCTTAAATAAAATAAACTCTTTAAAAAAAGTAAGAGGATTAATCGCGATGATTAATCCTCTCTTTTTTTATCATGTGTAATTACCTTACAACTACAATCTTTTGAGAAGGGTAGTTTCCTACCTTAATAATATAAACCCCTGAATTTAGATTAGAATTATTTAATAAGCGACCTTCAATATCAAACACCTTTACCTCACAACTATCACAACCCTCTACAATAATTTCTCCATTTGAAGTGCTGATAGTAAAAGGCAATACTTCAAAATCTTCAAGCGCATTATTTCCTCCTCCACTATTTCCATAGTTAGTTATTGTTACTGCAGAGCCTCCACTTACAGTAGCATCAAGATAACAATTTTCTTCAAAGATGCTATTTCCTCCATCTACTGTAACACCACTCATTATTGTTGGAGTAGAAGGCGCAGATACAATTAAACCACTTGAATTGTTACCACCAGGTCCACCTCCTGGTCCACCAGGACCTCCTGGAGCATATCCAGGCCAGCCACCAGGAGCTCCACCACTATTAATTGTTGGAACATAAAAAGCAATAACTTCATCTCCATAGCTCATTGAATACCATGTATTGCTATTTACTGTTGTTGATTGATAACATGCTTGAGATAAAGAGGCTCCTTGCTCCAAACCTCCTATAGAAATTACAACTCCTCCGTTAAGATATAGACGTTTTCCTTCTTCCGAATTAGCGTCAATAGCTACTTCAGGAGCGCGAGAACCTATTGCATAAACAAGACCTCCATTGATATAAACATCTCCATTTGCATCTATAGCATCATTATTTGCAGAACGTGAATAAACATAACCTCCTGTAATAGTCATATCTTGACCAGAGTTTATTCCATCATCGTAAGCATCAACATAAATCTCCCCTCCACTTATTTCTAAAGTGTTTTTACTTTCTATACCCTCAGCATTAGTACCACTTGTGCTTGCTTTAATATTTCCACCGCTAATAACGATTCCTCCACTATAAGTATAGCTATTACCATTTTCAGTCTTCACTCCTACTCTAATCGCTTTTGGAGAAGAGTAATAAGTGTTATCCACATTATCAGTATTGCCTGTATAGTTTAAATTCTCTGTAGTACCATTATTATAATAAAGAGCACCACTTGTTTGAGCAGAAAGATTACCCCCACTCACTGTTAAAACTCCGTCACATTTCAATCCCTTTCCGCCAGAACCTGTTGCAACAAGTGTAATATCTCCACCACTGATATTGATATTACCATCTGCACTAAGTCCACAAGCAGCACTTGTTTCCAAATCTTCTTCGTCCCATCTACCATTACCTGTTGTAGTTACATTTATTACACATTCTTCAGACAAATATATATCTCCTTCGCTCTTTATACCCTTTGCCGCAATCCCCGGACAATTTATATTAATACTACCACCACTAATATAAATATTACCCGAGTCTTCATCTTCATGATCCTCTATCATGCCTGTAGAAGCACTTCCGTCAATATCACATTGCAAACCATCATCAGTAGTTCCACTTATATTGATAAAACCACTCTCCATTAAGAAATACTCATTACAAGAAATGCCATCACCTACTGCAGAAGTCACATTAATAGTAACATCTTCCATTGAAATATATTCCCCTGTTTTAAGAGCATGTTTCACATTTCCTACAAGATTTAGCACACCTTGTTGAGAAAACTCAGCATGTCCTTTCACATAAAAACAACCTTTTTGAGAACCACTTGCAGCATCTACAAGACTATTCGTTGTTCCATTTGCAATTTTCACCTTTATGCGTTTACCATTCTCAATATGAATAGCAGCACCACTATAAACAGGAGTTTGATTTGTTAAATCAAGTCCGTTTAATACTATAGTAGCCTTATAAGAACCCGACATATAAAATTCTCCGTTAGTAGAGTTTCCACTTAAAGTGTAAGTAATTTCTTCTGCCAAATCACTGCTTTGAGCAATAGAAACGTGAGCTCCACTAATCGTTGTAGTAAGATATTGTGCTATATTATCAGCTACAACAACTGTAGCAGTTGTGTCATTGTAAGTAACACTTACTGTGCTATTACTTACTGTCTGTGCCCCTAAAAAGATTGTCATCACAAGGGCAACAACAAATGTTGTTATTTTCTTCATAATACAATTCATTTCGTTATTTAACAATCAAGACAATGCAAAGTTACAAAAAAATAAAACAAAGTATTGATTCTTGATTTCTTTGTTTCATTTGGGTTTTTCTTTGTGAAAATCTATTTTCTCTTTGTGAAAATGAATTATCTCTTTAAGAAAATGGATTGTCTCTTTGAAAAAGCACATGAATTCTTTGAAAAAAAGAGGGCGACTCTTTGAAAGAATCGCCCTCTTGTGTGTATT
>RHMF01001390.1_pt1 | contig 11021 bp, 23 predicted proteins | sample 5365151 | NCBI WGS metagenome assembly RHMF01 (sample SAMN10266501, study PRJNA497801) | feces metagenome | isolation source: feces | host: Bos taurus | place: China: Prairie of Fairy Mountain | collected 2017-08-14 | reverse complement strand
AAGAGATACAAGAAAGACATATAAAGATAAAAAGACCACCTTACCCTAATGTATTTAATAAATTAAATACCTATTTAGAAAATGATGATAGGGTATTTAATAAATTAAAGGGGGGGTATTTAGAAAATTATGAAGATAATAATATAAATAAGAATAATATAAATAATAAAATAAAAGAGCAATATTTTGATGATGCAGAAGTTAATGATTTATTTATTGAATTTTTAAATTTAAGAAAGAAGTTAAAAGCAGTAAATAGTGATTTAGCAATAAAGAAATTAATTGGAAGAATAGATGGTTTATCTAAACAGGCACAAATAAATACAATAAATGATAGTATTATGAATAGTTGGAAAGGGTTGTTCCCTAGAATAAAAGGTGAAAATGTGCCTGAATGGTTTGATAAAAATATAGATGTAGAGCAACCAAATGATGATGATTTACAGGAAATTGAAAATTTTTTAAAAAAAATGTAAAAAAACACTTGTTTATATTATGTTATTATGATATATTATAATCACATTAATAAAAGGGAGATGTAATTATGATAGAAATTGAAAAAATGATTGAACAAGACATTAAAGATGGAAAGGAAACATTATACAAAGCAATTGAAGAAAAGAAAAGAGTTAGAGAAAAGTTAGAACAAGAGGGTAAACCAATAACAGAAAGAAGAATTGCTTGGGATGGCAAAACAACATACACTTATGTGAATGAAGAATACCAAGAAGTAATTGATAAATATAAATATTATTTACAATTAAATGCTAATTATGGTAGTAAAGGTGCAGAAGAAAGAATAGAAAAAGATATTAAAGACCATTACAAAACATTACAAGCAAAGGTAGAAAAGAAAATAGGTAAGATTTTAAAAGTTGAACATTTAGGTGGATTTGATTATAAATTCATTGGTGAAAATGGTAATTGTGGCGTTGAGGTAATTTTAGCAGGTGGTTATAACATACAAAGAAAACATACAAGATGGATTATTACAAAATAGTCCATCTTGATAAAATAAGGAGGTAAATGAAAATGTATTGGAAGTTAGAAGATAAAATAAGTGGAATGAAATGGGAAAGCAATTTTAAATATCAAATAATGGAAATAATTAGTGATTTAATTGAGGATTATAAACAACAAGGAATGGAAACATATGCAACATATCAACAAGATGGGTTATATTGGTTAGATGAATACCCAATAAAATTAAAAAAAGGAGGTAAATAAAATGAAATTAAAAAGTGAAATATGTTATATGCTATTAATATTACAAATGATGTGTATTGGAGCAGGATTAGGGTTAGCATTAAGTATTGAAGAAAATGGAATGATTGGTGGAATATTTATACTATTTGGAATTGCATCATTATTAACTGCAATATTAATTAAATATTCAAACAAAAGATTTTATAATTACTTTTTCAGATAGGAGATTATATGAAATATTTAAAGATTTACAAATTAGCAAAAAAAGAATTATGGAAGTTAAATAAACAGGAAGATAGAGTTAATAATCATTTTATACTAATATGTATGTTGATATATGATTTTAGTCAAGGTGGGAAATATTTAAAAGAAACATTAAAAATGATTAATGAATTTGATTATGATAAAAATTTTAAAGGAGATGAGTAGATGCAAAAGTTTGGTAAGAATTGTTATATAACTACTAAAGGGGATAAAAAAATTAATTCTTATACATTTAGTTTTAAAAAATCAGATGTAGAAAAGTCTGAATTAGATGTTGATAAAGAATTAATGGTTAAGGTTGAAAAGAAAAGAATAATATTAGAACAAAGAGGGTAAAATGAATACAATTATAAGATATGATAATGAAAATGATTTTAAGAAATTAGAAAGGTCATTAAAGAAGTATTGTGGTAAAAGTTGGAAATATTATTGTTTTCAAATTTTACCTAAATTAAGAAAAGAACATAAATTAAATGGTGAATATGAAATAAATTTATTAGCAGATGATTTATTTTGCAAAGTTTATGGAGATATTAAATTATTGTTTAGAGTAGAGAATGATGTTGCTATATTAGAAAAATTCATTCCTGAAGATATATTATTAGATGGGTATATGTTAGATTTACCTACTATTAAAGGAATACCATTTAGAGATGATAAAGATTTATTTAAGATTAAATTAATGGGGTAAAATATGAAAATAATAGATTATTTTAAAGAGCAATTAGAAATAAGAAAAGATAATATAAATGATATTAAAAAAGAAAATAGTGATTTAAAAGATGATGTTATTAATTTATTAAAAGATAAAAGTATGCTTTTAAATGAAATAAATGGGTTAAATTTAGGCATTAACAGGTTAGAAAAGGAATTATACCAAGAAAGAAAAAACAAGCGAAAAAATGGTAAAAAAATGGTAAAAAAAGGTAAGGTGAAATAATATGACATTAGAAGAAGCAAAATTAGAGTTATTAATTAATTGGTTATATGAAAAATTTTCAGAAAACGAAGTAATATACCCAAATGAAATAAAAGAAAAATTGGATTTTTTGGGGTATGAAGTAAATGAAGATACAGAACAAGACTAAATTATCATATAGTGAAATAGGGGCAATAATAGACATTTTAAGTAAAGAAGAAGATACATTCTACATTGGCAAAATAGATGTATTTAAAATAATGAGAAACAGGAGCAAGTACAAGATAACAATAAAATATGGTTTAAGAGATGTTACTTGGGTATTTGAAGATGATTGATGAAGTTGATTTCTATTTAAAAGATTTAAAAAGTAGGTTTGATAAGATAAAACCAAATACTTATTATTTAAGTTATAGTGGTGGTAAAGATAGTCATTTTTTATATTGGTTTATAAAGGAATATCTTAAAAGGGATGACATAATGATAGTTGGAATAAATACATATATGGAACACCACGAGATATTACAAAGAATTTTAAAAAATAGTGATAGAGTATTAATTCCAAAAATGAAACCTTTTGAAATTAAAGCAAAATATGGTAGCCCTTGTTTTAGCAAGATACAGGATGATTTTATAGATAGATACCAAAGAGGAAGTAGAACAAAGTCTTTAATGGAAAGAATAGAAAATAGAACGTTTATAGGCAAAGATGGGAAAGTACATACAAGTTCATTCAGACTTAATGAACTTGCAAGGAATTTATTATTAAGTGGTAATTTACATAGAGTAAGTCCTAAATGTTGTTATTATCTAAAAAAGAAAACTGCACACGATTTTGAAAAAGAAACAGGATTAAAAGCAATTCTTGGAGTTAGAGGTGGAGAGGGTGCATTAAGAAGTTCACAATATAAAAGTTGTTTTACAAAAGATAAGAAATTTACACCAATACACGATTTAAGTAATGAATTAATGAATAAAATATATGAGAAATACCGAATAGAAATACCAAAGGTTTATGAACATATAGAAAGAACAGGATGTATGGGATGCCCTTATGGGCATTATAAACACGATACAGAAAAAGAATTAGCATTGTTAAAAGGAAATCAATTAAAGTTTGTAATGGAATATTTTAAGGAAAGTTATGAAGTATTAGGAATAAATAGGCAAATGACTATTGATGATTATAAGGAGGAATAATGCAAGGAATAGTAGGATTTATAATAGGTGGAATGTTTGGAGTAATGATAATGGCAATATTAAGTAGTGGAGATAGTGATGAGTGAAGAAAAAATAGTAAAAGCACTGACTAAAACTATGCGACACGATATTTTGGTAGACGCAAACTGGACATTATATAAAGATACAAAAGCAAAAGATTTAGAAATAGAAAGACTAAATAAACAAATAGAAGAATATCAAAAAGCAATAGATGAAACAACAAGTGAAAAAATAGATTTAGAAAACATAATCAAAGAAGTAAGAGAATACTTAATCAAGAATATTGAACAATGGGAAAATGCAGAAGATTTTACTGATATGATAGAAGAAGATGAATACATATTGAGTTTATTAGATAGGGAGAATAAATGATAGAAAGAATTTTAGATAATTATTATACAAAAAAATTAAAAAGATATTTAGATAGAATTTTAATGATTTATTATATAGACCATAGATATATTGAAACAAATGAAAATTTAGAATTACAAATAAAAAAATTAGAATATAATGATGAGCAATACAAATCAATAACAACTTATAAGAAAAAAGATATATTTATTCATTTATGTAATACAGATGACTTATATGCAATTTTAAAAAGCCGACTTGATAAATATGCAGAAGAAGTGGAGGAGGATAAATAATGGAATTATGGATAAGAAGCACCGCAAGGACTAATCTAGTAAAAGTTCGTTTTCTAACAATAATAAAAGGTAAAGAACTTTATAAATATCAACGTTGGGAATATAAAGGCTATACAATATGTAATTGTTGTGAAAATGGAAACTATGAAATATTAGGTACATATAGTTCTAAAAATAGAGCAATAGAAGTGCTAGATGAGATACAAAGATTGTTAGAACCTAGTTATGAAACTATACAAGACATACAAGGCATAACATTTATTTATAAAGATGTACCGACAATAATTTATGAAATGCCAGAGGAGTAAGTTATGAACGAAGATAGAAAAACAAGAATAGAAGTATATAAACAAACAAAATTAAAAAGAGAATTACTTAATTTAAAAGAGCAATTAGAAGAATATAAAAGAGAACCAAAAGAAGAAAAACCAAAACAAAAAAGATTAACTTGTGTTGAACTTAAAAAAGAAATACTAGATTTACACGATAGAATGATGGAGGATAATTAAATGTATATAGTATTATTGATTGGGGCATTAGTATTTATTATTGGTTTAATATTAATAGCATCTGCTATTAAAGATGAAGATTTTGAAATGGCATTTGCTTGTTTAATTTTAATGCTTGTTATAGATGGATTTTGTATAATGCCATTTATAGCATTAGACAAATCTAGTGGTAGTACAATAGGCACGATTACGGCAGTTGATAAGAATTTCTTTGGAACTACTAAAATTTACATAAAAACATCAGAAGCAAATGAAGATGAGTATTGTGCAGAAGATTATGAAGTTATAAATCAAGCAAAAGAATTAGTAGGAAAAAAGGTTAAATTATATTATGATGAAAGAGTAGGATTATATGATTTAAACCAATGCAGAGAAGCACCTATTGAAAGAATTGAAGAAGTTGCAGAGAAATAAAAAAAGTGGTATATTATATATGTGCGATGGCACGTAACCCCTTTTTATTCTTTTGAAAGAGTAGTTTTTTACCTCACTACTCTTTTTATGTGTTATAATAGTTAAAAAAGGGTGTGATAATGTGGTTAATAGTGAATGGACATATTTAGAATGTGTTAAGAATATACAGGCGTTAAAATCCCAATTTTATGAGGTTTTAGCGTCTTTTTCTTATCTTGAAATGAAAGAAGTAGTTAAATATAAAAGACAAATAAGGAGTGAATTTTATAGTTTAAAATTTGAAGAATGGAAAATAGATAGATTATGGGAATATATGAATGGTTTTATAGAATATATTGATTTAATTGCAATAATTAGACATAAATAGTGTAAAATGGTATAATTTAAAGAGGAGGTAATATGCAAATTATTTATAAAAAAATAGATGAATTAAAACCATATGAAAATTAACAAATTGTATTAATAATGGTATAATATTATTTAGGTGATATTATGGTTAAAATTAAATGCTTTATATGTGGGAAAGAATTTGATGCGAAAAGAAAAAGTGCAAAATATTGTTCTGAAGAATGTAGTAGAAAAGCAGAAAACAGCACAGAAAGAGCAAAAAAATCAAGAGAATTATATTATTTAAAAAATAGAGAAAAAGTATTAAAAAAAAGCAAAGATAATAGAAATAATTATAGTGAAGAAAGAAAAAAAGAAATAAAAGAGCAAAGACATAAATATTATTTAGAAAATAAAAAAAAGATATTAGAAAATAATAAAAAGTGGAAAATTAAAAATGAAGAAAAATATAAAGAATATTGCAAAGAATATTGTAAAAAATATAATTTAACTGAAAAAGGCAAAGAAATTAATATATTAAAAAGATATAAAAGAAGAATGAATGTAGATAAATTGAATAATATTGACTTTAATTTATTAAAAGAAAAATTTGATAAATTAGGAAATAAATGTATAATTTGTGGTAATAAAAATATAACAATAGACCATATTATACCTGTGTCTAGAGGTGGCACAAATGATATTGATAATTTACAACCATTATGTAAAAGTTGTAATTCTTCAAAAGGAAATAAAAGTATGGAAGGATTTTTAACTTATTTAGAAAGAAAGGGAAAATATGAAAAATAAATTGCAAATAATATATAAACCATTAGAAGAACTACAAGTTTATTCAAACAATCCAAGATTTAATGATGATGCAGTTGAATATGTTGCAAATTCAATAAAGGAGTTTGGGTTTAAAGTACCCCTAGTTATAAGTCGGGGGGGGGTAATTATTACAGGTCATACAAGATATAAAGCAAGTATGGAATTAGGTTTAAAAGAAGTACCTTGTATAATTGCTGATGATTTAAGTGAAGAACAAATTAAAGCATTTAGATTAGCAGATAATAAAGTAAGTGAAAAAGCAGAATGGGATTTAGAATTATTAGATGAGGAATTAAATGATATATTAGACATTGATATGTCTTTATTTGATTTTAAAGAAATTGAATTAGATTTAGATGATGGCAATGAAGAAGTAAAAGCAGATGTTAAATTTAGTGAAATTTTAGGGGAAGAACATAATTATATTGTTTTATATTTTGATAATGAAGTTGATTGGTTACAAGCAGAAAGCATATTTCAATTACAACCTGTTAAAAATTTATCTACTAGAAAAGATGGTAAAATTACAAAAGGGATGGAAACAACAGGAATTGGTAGAGTATTAAAAGGTAGAGATGCAATAAACAAGATTTTAGAGGTTAAAGATGAAAATATCAATTAATTGCCCTAGTTATAAAAGACCAAAAGTTGAAACATTGGAATATTTACCATTTTGTAAAGTATGGGTAGATAATAAAGAATATGATGATTATATAAAAGCAAATGTAGGATTTGAAGATAATATAATTAGTGTACCTGATGGAATACAAGGAAATGTAAGTAGGATTAGGAATTATATATTAGATGAAGAATTAAAAAAAGGTTTTGATGTAGTTTGCATAGTTGATGATGATTTAAAAGGAATATATAGGTTTGAAAAGAATAAAAATTATGCATATGAAAGTGTATTAGTAAGTTCTGATGAATTTATTGATTTTATAGAAAGATATAGTTTATTATGTGAGGAATTTGGTTTTAAATTATGGGGTGTTAATTTAAATAAAGATGCTTTAAATTATAAGCATTGTTTACCATTTAATACAAAGGCAGTAATTTTAGGACCATTTAGTTGCCATTTAAAGAATGATATAAGATATGATGAAAAATTACCATTAAAAGAGGATTATGATTTAGCAATACAACATTTAAATAAATATAGAGGGATTTTAAGAGTTAATAAATACCATTATAATTGTAAACAAAGTGTGCAACCGGGAGGATGTGCAACATATAGAAATTATGAAAGAGAAGAAGAACAATTAAAATTATTACAGAAAAAGTGGGGAAGTAATATTGTTAAATTTGATAAAAGTTCAAAAGCAAAAAAAGAAAAAAGAGAGATTGATTATAACCCAATAATACATATACCAATAAAGGGAGTATAAGGAGGTTAATATGCCTGTTAGAAAAGTTAAAGGTGGTTATAGATGGGGAAGAAAAGGGAAAGTATATAAATCAAGAAGTAAAGCATTAAAGCAAGGTAGAGCAATATTAAGTAAAAGAAAGTAGGTGAATATATGGTTAAGGGTGATACACCTGCACAAGATAGAATAAAGCAAGATGAGTTTGAAAAATTATGTGGTATGTGGTGTACAGAGAAAGAAATATCAAGTTTTTTTGAAGTGAACGAAGATACTCTTAATACTTGGTGTAAGAAAGTATATGGAATGACATTTTCGGACACTTATAAAATTAAATGCACCAAAGGTAATATATCATTAAGACAAGCACAATTTAAAAGTGCTATGAAAGGAAGTGTACCAATGCAAATATGGTTAGGCAAACAACAATTAGGGCAAAAGGACACTATTGAATATTCAGGTGAAGATAATGGTATATTAGGCAAATTAACAGAGGCATTAATAGATGCAAAAACTAAATGAATTATTAAATCCAAAACAAATTGATTTTATGTTAGCAGATGATATGAGAATTAATTTACTAACAGGGTCAATTAGAAGTGGTAAGACATATATATCATTATTGAAGTGGGCAGTATTTGTTGGGAGTATGCCTATTGATAATGAATTTTTAATGACAGGTAAAACAATAACATCTTTAAAGAGAAATTGTTTAGGATTATTACAAAGTTTAGTAGGTGAAAGTAATTTTAAATATTCTATTAGTCAAAAGAGTGCAACTTTATTTGGTAGGCAAATATGGTTAGAGGGTGCAAATGATGATAGAGCAGAAGCAAAAATTCGTGGTATGACATTAGCAGGGGCATATGTTGATGAATTAACACAAATTCCTGAAGATTATTACAAGATGCTATTATCAAGGTTAAGTGTTAAGAATGCAAAGTTATATGCTACAACAAACCCTGATACACCTAGTCATTGGGTAAAGTTAGATATTATTGATAATGAAGAAATAGAAAAGAAGATATGGCATTTCACACTTGATGATAATGAAATATTAAAACAAGAGAATGAAGAATATTTTGAGAACATTAAAAAAGAATATCAAAGTATGGGTGGAGTGTTCTATGAAAGATTTATATTAGGTTTATGGGTTGTTGCAGAGGGCTTAATATACAAACAATTTGTAAATAACAAAGAATTATTTATTAGAGATAAAGCAGTTGATGAAGATGGTAATAAAATAAACTTCTTAATAATTAGCATTGGGATAGACTATGGTGCAACACAAGGTAAAACTAAATTAAAAGCAAAAGGCATTACGCCTTTTTTTAGGGAAGTATGGACAATTGATGAAGAAGGCATTGATGGATTATATACACCTGAAGAATTTTACAAAACTTTTATAAACTTCTATAATAGAGTAATAAGTAAATATGGAAAAGTAACACACGCATTTGCAGATTATGGTGCATTAGGTGAAGTATTAACATATGGATTAAATAGATATTTACAACAAAACAAGATACCAATACAGGTTGATGATTGTATTAAAGGGAGAATAATAGATAGAATTTATTTAGACCAAATGTTATTTGCGCAGGGTAGAAGAAGAATATTAAAGAGTTGTGTTGAAAGCATAGGTGCATATAGCAATGCAGTATGGGATGACAAACACGAAGATGAAAGACTTGATGATGGTACATCTGATATAGATAGTTTAGATGCAGAAGAATATGCTACATTTCCATTTTATGATAAATTAATGATGACAATTAAAGGAGGATTGGAGTGAAATTAGAGGAATTTTTACAGACTAAATATAATTATAATCCTGAAATAAAGTTAGCAATGCAAAGTTATATTGACCTTTGGAATGCACTTTATAAGGGCGATGTTAGTCAAATAAACCATTATTATGTATATAATGGTAGAAAGAAAGTAGATAAGGTAAGATTTACTTTAAATATGCCAAAGGAAATTTCAGAGGATTGGAGTGATTTGCTTTGGAGTGAAAAATGTGAAATATCTTTAAAAGATGAAAGTTCACAAGACCAATTAAATGAATTAATAAATGAATTAGATTTATATTCAATTATTAATCAAAACCTAGAAAAAGCAGGAGCACTTGGAACAAATGCAGATGTTGTAAGTGTATATAATATATTATTAAATGAAGATGGAATGACAATTGATGTAAGTGATGCACATACAAGAGTTGATGTTGTAGATATTGATTGGGTATTTCCATTAAGTTGGAATAATAAAGAAATATATGAGTGTGCTTTTGGTAGTATAGAATATATACAGGGTAAAAAGTACATAATTTTATCAGTACATAAAGTTGATGAAAAGACAAAGAACTATAAAATATATAACCATTTATTTTTAGATAATAAGGGTACAATTACAGAGGTTGAAGTAGAGAATGATACATTTAAAGTATTTGATACTAAATCACCAAAGAAATGGTTTAGTGTATTTAGACCACCATTAACAAATAACATATTTAAAAATTCCCCTTTTGGATTACCTTATTATGCTAATTCAGTTGATTGTATTAAAGCAGTAGATATTTCATTTGATGCATTAAAAGAAGAAATTAAAGAGGGCAAAAAGAGAACATTTGCAAGAGCAGATATGTTTGATTATGATGATGGAGAACAAAGATTAACATTTGACCCTGAAGATACAACTATTTACCAATTACCAAAAGGTGCTACTAAAGATGATTTAATACAAACTGATACTGATGAATTAAGAACAAGTAATCAAATAGAAGCATTAAATACACAATTAAATATATTAGGTTCTAAAGTTGGATTTGGGCAAAACCATTATCATTTTGATGGTGAAAATTTAAATACTGCAACGGCAGTAGTAAGTTCTAATTCAAAGTTATTTAGAAGAAAGAAAAAGTTAGAAATAGGTTATGAAAGTTCTATTTATGATTTAATTGAAGCAATATGTTATGCATCAAGTGAATTTGGTAAGTATAATATTAATACAGAAGATATGGTTATCAAGTTTGATGATAGTATTATAGAAGATAAAGAAGCAGAGAGTATAAGAGCACAAAGAGAAGTAAATAGCGGATTAATTTCTAAAGTAGAATATCGTATGAGAATATTTGGAGAAACAGAAGAAATAGCACGTAAAAAGATAGAAGAAATAGAGCAATCTAATCCTAGTATTGAGGATTTAACAGGAACGAGAGGTGAGCAATAATGAAGTTAATTGTAAACCCACATAAAATAGAAATATTAAAAGACCCTGTAAATGAAAAAGAAATAGATATTACAAAATGTGAATTTGAATTTAG
>RHMF01001556.1_pt1 | contig 11022 bp, 14 predicted proteins | sample 5365151 | NCBI WGS metagenome assembly RHMF01 (sample SAMN10266501, study PRJNA497801) | feces metagenome | isolation source: feces | host: Bos taurus | place: China: Prairie of Fairy Mountain | collected 2017-08-14 | reverse complement strand
AGACATACATAGGAAAACTTCTGTCAGTTGGTAATTTTTGTTTTTCTTCCATAGTATTGTATTTTTAATTTTTTGTTTACTTTTGCAAAAGTACGAAAAAAAACAAACTAATATGTCAATAAAAGATAATATTATAAGCTATAACAATAAGATAAACGGCAATGCGAGATTGATTGCTGTATCAAAAACAAAACCTGTTGAAGACTTGCAACAAGCATACGAAGCAGGGCAACGACTATTTGGCGAAAACAAGGCCTTAGAAATGAGAGATAAACACGAAATTCTACCAAAGGATATACGTTGGCACTTTATTGGTCATTTGCAAACAAATAAAGTAAAGTATATTGCTCCTTTTGTGGAATTGATTCACTCGGTTGATAGTCTTAATCTTCTGACTTGTATCAACAAAGAGGCTATAAAAAACAACAGAGTTATCGATTGTCTTTTGCAAATTGATATTGCTCACGAGCAAACTAAGTTTGGCTTAGAAGAATCAGAGGCTGATGCTTTGTTATCAAGTGAGGAATTTGCTAAGTTAGAGAATGTTAGAATTTGTGGCGTAATGGGAATTGGCTCTATCACAGATGACAAAAATAAAACAAAGGAAGAATTTCATAACTTAAAGGAATATTTTTCTAAAGCTAAGGAAAAATTTTTCAAGTCTAAGACTTATTTTTCTGAAATCTCAATGGGCATGTCTGAAGACTTTGAAATAGCTCTTGAAGAAGGTGCAACACTTGTTAGAATAGGCAGTTCGATTTTTGGTGCAAGGGATTATACTTCAAAGATTTAAGTAAAAAATTTATTTTTTGGCGTAAAAGAATTGTATTAGATTGAAAATAAATTAGTACTTTTGTAAAAAATAAATCATAAAAAAGACAGATTGTTATGGATTTTGGAGAATCAAGAGAGAGAGAAAGAGAAGATGTTTTTTCCAAAGCTGTTAAAGCAGGGAAGAGAACTTATTTTTTTGACGTAAAAGAGACTAAACAAGGCGAAAAGTACCTTACTATCACTGAAAGTAAAAGAAAATTCAATGGTGATGATGGTTCTTTTTCTTACGAAAAGCACAAAATATTTCTTTACAAAGAAGACTATGCTAAATTTCAAAACGCATTGAACGGTGTTATCAATTTTATTGAAACAGGCGTAGAACCAATTTTTGAAGACGAAGCAATAAGTGCTGTTGAAGACGAATTTAATGCAGAAATCGAAAACATTAAATTTGATTAATTAATAATTTGAAAAATAGTTCAAAAGCTGCTTTTGCTTAGCAGCTTTTTTTTGCAAGAAAATTTTAAGATAAGATAGATGGGTAAAGTAATTGCTATTGCAAATCAAAAAGGCGGAGTAGGAAAAACAACAACTGCCATAAATTTGAGTGCTGCTCTTGCAATATTAGAAAAGAAAACTTTGCTGATAGATGCAGACCCGCAAGCGAACGCATCATCGGGAGTAGGTGTTGAACAAGATGAGGTAAAAGCATCGGTATATGATTGTTTAATCAACGATACAGATGTTAGAGAAGCGATAATACAAACATCAACTCCAAACCTTGATTTGCTACCTGCAAGCATTGACCTTGTTGGAGCTGAGGTTGAACTTCCTAAAATGGAAGATAGAGAAGAAAAACTAAAAAAAATCATTGCACCTATAAGAGATGAATACGATTATATCATAATTGACTGTTCACCTTCTTTAGGTTTAGTTACAATTAACGCCTTTACAGCAGCAAATAGCGTTGTAATACCTGTACAATGTCAATATTTTGCATTAGAAGGTTTAGGAAAACTATTAAATACCATTAAAATAGTTCAAACAAGACTAAACACAGAACTTCAAATTGAAGGAATACTTCTTACAATGCTTGACGCAAGACTTAGATTAAACAGACAAGTTGCAGAAGATGTGCGTCATCATTTCAAACACATCGTATTTGACACTCTAATCTATAATAATATAAAATTAGCAGAAGCGCCTAGTCATGGAAAAAGCGTGATAATGTATGACGCAAGCTCGACAGGAGCAGTTAATTATATGAATCTTGCAAACGAAATCATAGAAAAAAACACTCTGTAACAAATAAAAAAACAAGGGATTGATATGGCAATAAAGAAAACTCCAGCATTAGGAAAAGGATTAGAAGCATTACTTGGAAATATTGATACAAAAAATAGTAAGGATACAAACATCAGTTCTGTAACTGCCGAATTGTGTTACATACCTCTTGATAAAATAGATCCAAATCCAGACCAACCAAGGAAAGAGTTTGATGAAAACGCCTTAAATGAGCTTGCGCAATCAATAAAAGAAAGCGGAGTAATTGTCCCTATCACAGTTAAGAAAGAGGCAGATAGATATATTCTTATTGCGGGCGAGAGACGTTATCGTGCGAGCAAGATTGCCAATCTAAAAGAAATACCTGCCTATATCAAAATCGCAACAAAGCAAGAGATCATGGAGATGGCTCTTGTGGAAAACATACAAAGAGAAGACCTTAACGCAATAGAAATTGCACTTTCCTTAAAAGCCCTAATAGAAGAGTGTGATTTGACACAAGAAAAGATGAGCGAGCGTATAGGAAAGAGTCGTTCCACAATCACAAACCATTTAAGACTTTTAAAACTTCCAGCAGACGTACAATTAGCACTTAGAAACAATCAAATTTCTATGGGACACGCTCGTTGTTTAATTAACTTAGAAGACGAGCTCGCACAAATCAACATAGTAAACGACATTATAGAAAAAGATCTTTCAGTAAGACAAGTAGAACAAATAGTAAACAGACTGAAAGAAGAAGCAAAATCACAACCAAAGAAAAAGGAAAAGAAAGCTCTACCTGACTTCCATAAAACACAAAAGGAAAATCTCATAAAGAAATTAGACACCGATATAGAAATAACACGTTCACAAAGAGGAAAAGGAGCAATAACCATATCGTTTAAAAACGATGCCGACTTTGAAAGAATAATATCGTTATTAGAATGAAGAAAACCTTAATTTTTTTCTTTACCTTACTGATTTTTTCTTCGTGTTTATTTTCACAAAATTCGATAAAGAAACATTCTCCTCGCAAAGCAAGCACACTATCTGCTATCTTACCAGGAGCAGGTCAAGTTTACAATAAGCAAGCCTGGAAAATACCAATCATATATGCGGGTGCAGGAGTTGCAACCTACCTTGCTGTTAGCAATTATCAAAACACCCTTAAATTCAAAAACGAATATTACAACAGAATCAACAACAACACAGCAGATTTGTTAAGCGATTACGAAAAATATAGCGATGAGAGTATTCTATCTCTATATGATGCTTACAACAAGAACTTTCAACTCAGCATAGTTGCGGGAGTTGCTGTTTATTTACTAAACATTATTGACGCAATGGTGTATGGGCATTTATACGAATTTAACATAGATGAAAATTTAAGTGCAAAAATTTCTCCATACTACCTACCTCCTACCACATTTAGCACACATAACATAGGATTTAATTTAAGTATAAAAATAAAATAAAAACATAATAAAGAAATGAGAACACTCATCACAAACATCAAAAGCTTAGTTCAAGTAGAAGACCAAAAAAGAATTGCCGTATGCGGAGAAGCCATGGCAAATCTAAATTGTATTGACAACGCTTACCTAATTATTGAAGGCGATCAAATAATTGACTTTGGTCAAATGAAGGATTTACAAGAAACCAACGCAGAAAAAATTGTAGATGCAAACAATCGCTTTGTCCTTCCTTCATTTTGCGATTCACACACACACTTAGTTTACGCAGGCTCAAGAGAAATAGAATACATAGACAAGATAAAAGGATTAAGTTACGAAGAAATAGCAAAACGAGGAGGAGGAATATTAAATTCAGCTAAACGTTTACAAGAAACAAGCGAAGACAAACTTTACGAAGACGCAATGCAACGTTTAGAAGAAATAAAATCCTACGGTACAGGAGCGGTAGAAATAAAATCAGGCTATGGACTTACAACAGAAGCCGAATTAAAAATGTTAAGAGTCATAAGAAGACTAAAAGAAAACTCACCTTTAACAATAAAAGCCAACTTCTTAGGAGCACACGGTGTGCCAATGGAATACAGAGGACGTCAAGGAGAATTTGTAGACTTAGTAATCAATGAAATGATTCCACTTGTTGTAAAAGAAAACCTTGCAGATTTCATTGACGTATTTTGCGACACAGGATTCTTCACCGTAGAGGAAACAGACAGAATGTTATTTGCAGGAATGCAACACGGATTAGTACCAAAAATTCACGCAAACGAATTAGACTATTCAGGAGGAATACAAGTAGGAGTTAAATACAATGCACTTTCTGTTGATCACCTTGAATGCGTTGGCGATGAAGAAATAGCATGTCTTAAAGCTTCACAAACTATGCCAACAATCCTACCAGGAGCAGCCTTCTTTTTGAATATGCCTTACTCACCTGCAAGAAAGATGATACAAGCAGGACTTCCAATAGCAATGGCATCGGATTTCAATCCAGGCTCTTCACCAAGCGGAAACATGCAAATGGTATTAACTTTTGCATGTGTAAACTACAAACTCACACCACAAGAAGCCATAAACGCAACAACACTAAACTCAGCCTACGCAATGGGAATCAGCCAAACACACGGCTCAATCGCAAAAGGCAAAAAAGCGAACTTCTACATAACAAAAGACATACCAACAATAGAATACATACCTTATTACTATGGAACAAATAAGGTAGATAGAGTATTCTTGAACGGAAAAGAACAATAAAATTAAGAAATTACTTTTTCTTCTTTTTCTTTTGCACAGAAAAACCGAAGAAACCTAATTGTTCTCCAACGGAATAATACTTTCCATGAGAATATGTCATAAGTTTAGCGGATTGTAAGTCAAACAGTCCGCTTTCTTTATTGATATACTTTTCATCAGCATGCACCCCAACAACATTTGCAATGAACATATCATGCGAGCCTAATTCTTTTACCTCCACCACCTTACATTCTATACACAAAGGACTTTCCTTTATCATTGGAGCCGAGATATTAGGAGCTTTTTCAACAGTTAAATTCATCTCTTCAAACTTATTGAAATCCCTTCCCGACTTCACGCCACACCAATCTGTTTGTCGCACCAATTTTTCAGTAGTTAAATTCAATACAAACTCTTTTGTGCGAGATATTATAGCGTGAGAATGTCTTGACTTACGCAAACTGATATAACACATCGGAGGCTCAGTACAAATAGTACCTGTCCACGCCACCGTTGCAATATTATACTCCTCTATTGTTTCACCGCAACTCACCATAAGAGCAGGCAAAGGATATATCATCGTACCCGGCTTAAAAGAAACTCTACTCATTTTTCAAATCTTTTGGAGTTATTACAATCTTTTCGGGAATAAATTTTGACACATCGCCATTAAAATTCAAAATCTCTCTAACCAAAGAAGAACTAATAGCAGCATCATCAGGCTTTGTCAAAAGAAAAACCGTTTCTATCTGCTGATCAAGTTCTTGATTAATTCTTGCAATATTTCTTTCATACTGAAAATCCACCGAATTACGCAATCCCCTCAAAATATACTTAGCTCCCACCTGTTTACAAAAGTCCACAGTCAAGCAATCAAAAGTACAAATCTCTATATTATCATAATCCTTAAAAGTTTCCTTAATCCACTCAATTCTTTTTTCAATAGAAAACACAGAATTTTTTGCAGTATTGCTACCAATTGCGATAATGATTTTATCAAACATTGACAAAGCACGAAGCACTACCGACTCATGCCCCTTAGTTATAGGGTCAAAACTGCCCGGAAACAATGCTATTCTTTCATTCATAGAATTTAATAAGATGTTTTATTGATATTTCTATCCAATTCCTTACTACTTCTTTCGTTTATCATATATAAGATTCTAAAACTCATATAATTGTTTCTAAAATCACGAGTCCAAGACCTAAAACCTGCTGTACCTGCCGAATAACCATTATAAAAAGGAACATCATCTCTTATCGGCACAATAGAATATTGATAACGGAAGCTGAATTTGAATTTTTCCCAAATAGTAAAGCGAATATCTGTTACAACACTAAAATCATTTCTATTAAAACTTGGCAATATGCCATCAACAGGACGTTCAAAAGACTCAATAATTATTGGAGGCAAACCCCAATCTTCATTTATTTGAAACAAACGACCATATTGAGCACCCAAACCAAAGGTCCACCCCCCTCTTTTATCAATATAATGTACCATCAGCGGAATATCCACATAGTGTAACGAAGTATTGTATTTGAAAGGGTCAAGAGATTCTTTTGCACCCCTTTGAGAGTAAAGCAACTCCATACTTGCTTGCCAACCCTCATTAGGTTTTCTCATATTAAAGGGAGTAATTATTCCCAAACCTGCTTGCGGAGAAATTTTTGAATAGCCATAAACCTCATCTCCATCAATTTGAGCAGCGTTTAAGCCAAATACTGCATAAGCCTTCAACATCTGAGCCGAGCAAGTAAAGCCTAAAAACAAAAACGCAATAATTAATATACTTTTACGAAATACCATATCTATTTTTTTACAATTTAAGACTCAATGCCACACGTTTTTTCTCACAATCCACCGAAATAACTCTCACATTCACCCTTTGATTAATTGCCAACACCTCAGTTACCTCACCCTTAAAGCCTTCTGCAATTTCGCTTCTGTGAATTAATCCGCTAACGTGAACGCCCAAATCAACAAAAGCACCAAATACAGTTAAGTTTGTAATGACTCCTTCCAATATTTGCCCTTCTTTGATTTGTTCAAGCTTAGTTAATCCTTTATTTAACGTAAATTCTTCAAATTTAGTGCGAATATCCCTTGAAGGTTTCGACAATTCATTAATTATATCTATTAAGGTATGCAATCCACAATCGCCCTCAACATATTGATGTAAGTTTATAGAATCTCTTTTCTTTTCGTCCTCAATCAAATCCTTCACACTGCAATTCAAATCCTTAGCCATCTGCTCCACAACTGCATATCTCTCAGGGTGCACAGCAGTATTATCCAAAGGATTCTTTGATTGACGTATTCTAAGAAAGCCAGCAGATTGTTCAAAAGCCTTTTCGCCAAAACGTTTCACCTTCATCAAATCCTTTCTTGAAGAGTAAGCACCATTTTCATTTCTATACTCTACAATATTCTTTGCAAGCGTAGGTCCAATGCCAGAGACATAAGAAAGCAATTGATAACTTGCAGTGTTTAGCTCCACACCAATTTGATTAACACAACTCTCAACAGTTTTATGCAAGCTCTCAGAAAGCAAAGTCTGATTAACATCGTGTTGATACTGACCTACTCCAATAGATTTCGGCTCAATCTTCACCAATTCTGCCAAAGGGTCTTGCAATCTTCTGCCAATGCTTACCGCACCCCTTACAGTTATATCATAATCTCCAAACTCATCTCTTGCCTCTTGCGATGCGGAATAAACCGATGCACCACTTTCATTAACAACGCTTATTATCAATTCCTTACCAAAGTCAATTCCTCTAACAAACTCTTCTGTTTCCTTTGAAGCAGTACCATTTCCTATTGCTATTGCTTCAACATTGTATATCCTCACATAATAAGTCAATAATCTTTCAGCCTCAGGCTTATTAGTCATTGGGAATATCACATCGTGAGCCAACAATCTACCATTTGCATTCAAACAAACAACCTTACAACCCGTTCTTATACCAGGGTCAATTGCCAAAGTAATCTTCTCTCCCATTGCAGGAGAAAACAACAACTGACGAAGATTTTTTGAAAACACCTCTATTGCAAAACTATCTGCTCTTTCCTTTATGAAATTCCTCAATTCGTTTTCCAAAGATGGTGCTAAAAGTCTTTTATATGAGTCCTCGCAAGCCCTAATCTTATATTGGCTTGCCAAATTGTTATCACGAACAATCCATTCCACAAGATTAGTCATAGCCTCTACGTTGTTTTCGGGTTGAAAGGAAAGATTCAACTCTCCCTCTGCCTCTGCCCTAAAAAGAGCCAACACCCTATGACTTGGCATATTTATCGCCTTTTCTTTAATGGCGAGTAAATTTTCATATTTTGAGTTTTCCTTATATCCTTTCGCCTTTGTAACCTTTACAACAGAGTTATACTTAAAGTATTTTCTCATTTTCTTACGAACAAATACGTTTTCATTTATCCATTCTGCACAAATATCCATCGCACCCTCCAACTCATAGTCCGTAAAATTAGCAAAAGTAAAATTTCTTTCATACATAATGAGTTTTGCAGCAGGCTCCAATCCTTTTTCTTTTGCTATAGTTGCTCTTGTCCTACGTTTTGGTTTATAAGGCAAATAAAAATCCTCCAAATCCGTAAGATTATCTATACCCTCTATTGTAAGGCTTAATTCCTCTGTTAAAAGATTTTGTTGTTCTATGCTTTTTATAATCGCATCCTTTCTTGCCTCTAATTCTCTTGCCTTTTTCAAAGAATGAATAATAGACTCTATCTCTACTTCGTTTAATCCCCCTGTTGCCTCCTTACGATACCTTGCAAGAAAAGGCACAGAGTAATCCTTTTCCAACAACTCCACAGTGTTTTTTATGCAATCCTCATTTATGGAAGTAACCTTTGCTATGTAATCTATGTATTTTTGCATATCCTATAAACCAAACATTCTCTTCATCAACTCTTTTTCTATCATATCGCTTCGTCTAATAGTACGCTTTGCCCATTTAATTAAGGTTTCTATGCGTCTATCTTCACTCAAACGATAATCCACTCCACTCGCTCTTAGTCTTTCCATTAAATTATACATAGTGATTGCAGCAGAAACCGATATATTGAAACTCTCTGTAAAACCAAACATAGGAATCTTCATATATACATCAGCATTTGCGACAACCTCCTCAGACAATCCCTCAACCTCATTTCCAAAAACAACAGCCATTTTTTCACTCACATCTAATTGAGGAAGAAATACATCTTTCTCATGAGGAAGTGTGGCAACTATTTTATAGCCTTGCGATTTCAATTTATTAATGCAGTCAAGTGTGTTATTTTCCTTTCTATTATATCGGTGCAAATCTATCCATTGACTTGAGCCCAAAGCAACATCTGGATTTATTTGATAAGCATTATTGTTTTCTATTACGTGTACCTGTTGCACCCCTACACAATCGCAAGTCCTTAACACAGCTGAAGCATTTTGAGACTGATAAATATTTTCTACAACAACGCACTGCATATCTGTTCTTTCATTTATGACTTTCTCAAACAAAGAAACTCTTTCAGGAGAAATCATTTCACAAAGTGCAGCATAGTAAGATTGCTTTTGTTCAAAGGTTAATTTATCTATATAATTCATTTGGCAAGCATTTTTTGTGTTCTTTTTTGCAAATATACTACTTAAATTTGGTAAAGCTAAGAAAAAAATTTTTTTCCTTAGCTTTTTTTAAATTATTTCTTAGAAATATTCGTAATTTTGCAAACAAATTTTTCAAATTTATGGCAAACGTTAAACAAAATTTTTCAAGTACTTTAAAGACAGTGGGTAATATCCTTACCACATCTAAATTTTGGGTAGAATTACTCATAATGACTCTTGGAATGATGGTTACCGCTTGTGCGGTTTACTACTTCCTTGTTCCAAGTAAGTTGATTATTGGAACAATATCTGGTTTATCTATTGTGATAAGCGGAGTTTCAGAACAATTATTCGGAATGGCTTTACCTGTTTCAACAGTCATTTTCGTAATCAACGCAATTCTGTTGATATTGGCTTATTTCCTAATAGGAAAAGAGTTCGGTATTAAAACAGTTTACACAGCCCTTATTCTCGGACCTATGATTAGTGTTTTGGAAACTTACTTTCCTTACGAGAATTTCATACGCGAAGGCGGTGCAATCCCTTCTATAATGGGCGATATATGGTTTGACCTTTGTTGCTTCGTGCTTTTGTTGAGTGCTGCTCAAACTGTGCTTTTCCGCATCAACGCTTCAACAGGTGGACTCGACATTTTAGCAAAGATTGTAAACAAATACTTACACTTTGACATAGGTGCATCGGTTTCAGTTGCAGGTGCTATAATTTGTTGTACAGCATTTGCTATCAATCCTTTTCACATGGTTGTCATTGGCTTGATTGGCACTTGGATTAACGGACTTGTGATAGATTATTTCACTGCCGGATTAAACAACAAAAAGCGTGTGTGCATTATTTCCTCACAACACGAACGCCTAAGACAATTTATAGTAAATGACCTTGTAAGAGGCGTTACCCTTTACGAAGTAACAGGTGGTTATAGTCAAGAAAAGAAAACAGAAATTGAAGTTTTGTTAAACAAAGATGAGTTTACAAGACTAATGAAACTAATAGATGAAGAAAAAATTGACGCTTTCGTTACAGCAGGTAATGTAAGCGAGGTTTACGGTCTTTTGGATGAGCAAGAAAAGCAAACAAAGAAGAAAAATTTAATCAATAAAAAAAAGCAACCTTTTTGGTTGCTTTTTCTTTTTGTTAGTTTACGATAAATTTCTTATCAATCTTTCCTTTTTCAGTCTTAATTCTAAGGATATATGTTCCTGATTTGTATTGCGAAACATCTATTTGCATTGTCTTAGAGTTTGTATTCTTTGGAGATTTAAAGCATATTCTTCAAAAAATAAAAAAGCAACATCAGAACTATAACAAGTAGTTCCCAGATCATCTGTTAATTCAAAAGTACTTATTGAAACATAATAATCTTCATATAAAGTATTTTTTCCAAGAATTTGGATTGTGATATGGTTCATAATGAACGGTTTATTTTTTCTTTGCAAAAAGAATTTTTTTCTTTGATTTAGAAAATTTTTCCTAAGAAAAAATTTACGTTTTCTTTGAAAATTTTTTTTTAAGCTTTTATTTCGTAGGTTTGATATATAATTACCTCACTTTCAGTAAAGAGAGTGAAGTTTTCTTCTATGGCTTCGTTTAGGCTTGCTTCCCACCAATATTTGAATTTACGGTTTTCTATCGGGTAACGTAGGTTTTTTGAT
>RHMF01001437.1_pt1 | contig 11037 bp, 7 predicted proteins | sample 5365151 | NCBI WGS metagenome assembly RHMF01 (sample SAMN10266501, study PRJNA497801) | feces metagenome | isolation source: feces | host: Bos taurus | place: China: Prairie of Fairy Mountain | collected 2017-08-14 | reverse complement strand
GTCAACCATCGAGCCGGTGACATCGTACAAAATGGGAGCCGAACTGAAGCCGTCCACATAGAACAACTCGCCGCTGTACATCGTCTCCTCATCGGTGCCCATACACATCTTCACCACTGGGCCATAGCCCCATTGCAGCACCGTTTCGGGATAGAACGTGGTGATGTCCATGTAGGTGTCGCCCTCAAAACCGCCCTCAAAGTCACCGTTCTGGTCGGCATGCCAGCGATAGATGGTGGCCACACTGGCCCCCACCGACATGATATTGCACTCGGCCTGCTCGCGCGTCAGGTCGCCTATCACGTCAATGTAATCGGTGCGTGCCAGCACGTCGCCCTTCTCCAGTTGGGCCACCAGAGAGAGTTCACCGGTCACGGTGTTGAGCAGGTAGATGGCCTGTGTAGTTGCGGCTTCACTGGTATAGGGCGCTACATAGATGTGGCCGAAGTTGTCCTTACCGATGTTATTGCTGCCCAGCGGCGCAGCACCCACATAGGGAGCGCCGTCGAGCGTGAGCGGCAGTTCTGCCACCACCGAACAGTCGCTGGCGCTGAGTTTGTACACCACGCACTGCGCCAGCGTGTCGGAACCCACGATGGCAACCTTCACATTGCTGTGCGACACGTAGATTTCATCGCCCTGCAGCACTGCCGTGCGTGCATAATTCGGGCTGTTGTTGAAAAACGGCAGTTGGTTAAACTCGTTTGCCGCGTGCAGGCGGGCCTTAATCCATTGGTTGGCAATCTTGATTCCATTCACTTCGGGATAGGTCACGCCGTCGGTAGTACCCCACATCTGCAGGATTCCCAGCAGCATGGCTGCGATAAGTAATAGTTTTTTCATACGTTTAGTTTTTAAAGATCAATATATATGATTTGGTTAGCAAAATAAAACAAAAATTTCCAAATTTCAAAATATCCTTTGCTAAAATTACAAAAAAGAAAACGGCCGGCCGGCGGAGCGCAAGCCTGCTTGCATGACTCCTGCCGGCGGCACTTTGCAATCCGGTTATGGATTATTCATAAAATACGGGAGCGGGGTGAAAAACACGGGATTTCATTTTTTTTAACTCAAAAGGCAACTATCAAAGGGGGAATCGGACTTAATTTTGCATGATTTAGACAAAGTATGCAACCACAGGAATCAACAATAATGAAAAAATCTCACATCAGCCTCCCGCTCATGCTGACGCTGGCACTGCTCACGCTGGCCACCGGATGCGGCGGGCGAGGCCCGCTGGAGAAAGCCATCAAGAGCGCATTGGTAGCCGGCGACACCACCCAGGCACGTTTCGACAGCATTTGCGGCATCATCGCCGGCAACCCCGACCGCTACAGCGACTACGTGACCGGCGGCGACGTGGATGTGAACAAACTGAGCGCCCTCATCGACGAGATAGGCGCCTCGCTGCGGCCGCCCATGCACTGGAACACGAGTGCCTACGGATTAAAGCAACTGTCGCTTACGGTGTATCTGGAGCGCAGCGGCTCGATGGTGCCCTACGACACACGCGACGGGGGCGGACAACTTAAGAAGGCGGTGAACGACATCATCAATGCCTTCCCCGCCACGGCGCACACCACCATCAACATCGTGAACGACGGCATCTACCCCTACCAGGGCAGTGTGCAGCAGTTCCTGCAAGACCGCGACATCTATGCCAGCACGGCCAGTCTGGGTAATCCCAGCCACACCGACTTCGGCAAGATTTTCTCGGCCATTCTGCAAGCCCAGCGTCCCGGCAACGTGAGCGTGCTGGTGAGCGACCTGATTTACTCGCCCGCCGACGCCAGCGATGTGAGCGTGGAGAAAATCTTCAACGAGGAGAACAGTCTGGCCACACAGGTGTTCCGCAACTACGTGGGCAAATCGATTATCGTGACCAAACTCATGGGCGACTACCATGGCAAGTACTACCCCTACGACAACCAGGCCTATGACTACCACGGCCAGCGGCCTTTCTACGTGATGGTGATTGCCGACAGCAAGGTTATCGACGCCATGGCCACCGACCCGCAATATGCCCGCGTGGTGGCATTGCCCGGAGACGCCGGCAGCTACCGCTTCAACCAAGGCAGCAGCGAGCCCGACTGCAGCGTTGTGCCCGACTGGAAAGACAATGCCGGCCGGTTCCGCATCGCACACCGCGGACTGGGCATGACCGCCTGCCAGGCCGACCGCACCACCGGAGTGATGTGCTTTACCGTGGCCGCCGACTTGAGCGCCCTGCACCAGCCCGACAGTTACCTGTGCCAGGCCGCCAACTACGACGTGCAGTCGCTCACAGGCTTCACCCTGACCGTGAAACCCATCACCCGCGACATGTTCACCAACAACAACCAGAGCTACCTGCAGGGCAAGACCCACCTGCTCACTTTCACCGGCAACTTCCGCGGACCCAAAGACGACGTGCAGGTGAGCCTGCGCAACCAACTGCCTACCTGGATAGAGCAGTCAACCAGCCGTGACGACCGCCGCGGCGCCGACCCGCACTTCGCCGGCACCACCCTGGGCCTGAGCCAACTGCTCAACGGCATCTTCACCGCCTTCAGCGGCAAGGGCGACGGCACCTATTTCAACCTCACCATCCATCTGGACAACTAACCTGACAAATATGAAACATCTCACCTATCTGCTCATCGGCATCGGCATCACCATCATCTTTCTGGTGATGTGCTTCACCGATTTCAACATTTATGAGCGGCTCTACTTCAACCAAGGCTACAACGACAAGCTCTTCAGCCTGGACATGTATCCCGTGTTCGGACTCATTCTCATCGTGGTGGCCTGGGGCGTGGCCGCACTCTACTACTACGGCATCAACTCGGTGAAGTTCGACCGCTGGTACCACTGGCTGTGCATGCTGGCCATCGTCACCGTGGCCGTGCCTGTGGTGTGCTATATCTACAACAACGCCATCTTCGGCGAGAACAACCTGCAGTACACCCAGGAATCGATTGTGTTTGAACTGCAGAACCTGCTCTTCGCCCCCATCATGTTCATCATCGCCTCTTTCTCCATGCGGTGGTGGAGCAGCAACTGCCGCCACACCCCCATTCCGCAGTGATTATTAACGGCCAGGGAGTCAACCATATAACCTAGAACACAGAAACAATACAACCCTAACCAAGAAGAAGAAGAGATATGCGACTGTTTTTATTTGCCATAGGCGGCACCGGTTCGCGCGTGCTCAAGTCACTCATCATGCTGTCGGCGGCCGGCGTCAGGCCCCGCGACGAGAACGGACAGCCTGTGCGCAACCTTCAAATCGTGCCCGTCATCATCGACCCGCACAAGAGCAACGAGGACCTGAAGCGCACCGAGGCCCTGCTCAACGAATACCGCAGCATTCGCCGCAGCCTGTATGGCGACCGCGACGACGCCGAGGGCTTCTTTGCCAACCATATCGTCACCTTGCGCGAAATCATGAGCAACCTCTCCATCGCGCTCAACGACACCTTCATCTTCAACCTCAACGCCGTGGAGCATGACAAGTTCCGCGAATTCATCGGCTACGACACCATGAACGAGGCCAACCAGGCACTCACCTCGCTGCTCTTTGCCGACTATCAACTTGAGAATAAAATGAACATCGGCTTCGTGGGCTCGCCCAACATCGGCTCGGTGGCACTCAACGAAATCAAGGACAGCAACGAGTTCAAGGCGTTCAGCAACGTGTTCCAGCAGGGCGACCGCATCTTCTTCATCAGCAGCATTTTCGGCGGCACCGGCGCCGCCGGGTTCCCCATCATGGTGAAAAACATACGCCAGGCCGCAAACCTGCAGGGCATCGAGAACCGCGACGCCCTGAGCCGCGCGCCTATCGGCGGACTCACCGTGCTCCCCTACTTCACCCTGGAGGGCAACAAAAACGACCAGCGCATCGCCACCAGCGACTTCATCGTCAAGACGCAAAGCGCGCTCTATTACTACAAAGGCACTCTCACCGGCGACAACGACAGCAATGTGAACGCCATCTATTATATCGGCGACCAGGTGCGCAGCAAGCCCTACCGCTATGACCCGGGCGAACACGGGCAGCGCAACAACGCCCACCTGGTGGAACTGGTGGGAGCCCTGGCGCCACTGCAGTTCATCGGCACTCCCGAGACGCAACTCAGCGACCCCGACGGCTACCCTCTGCCCACCAAGGCCTACGAGTTCGCCCTCGACAAGGACGAGCACGACATCACCTTCCTCACGCTGGGTCCCCACACCCGCAGCCTTATCTACGACCCCATGGTGCGTTTCCACCTGCTGTTTCTCTATCTGCGCAACGGCTTCAAGGAAATGATAGGCCAGGGCTTTACCGAAGACGAGCCCAAAATCAAGACCGACTTCCTGGCGTCGCAGTTCTACCGCTCGCTCTCCGAACAGTTTATGGAAGGCTACCGCCACTGGCTCACCGAGATGTACGACAACTCGCGCAGTGTGCAACTCTTCAAACTGGGCGAATGGGACATGAACCAAGCCATCAGCCGCGTGGCTACTCGCAAGGGTTTCCTGGGCCACAAGAATGTGGACGTCAACGTGTTTAAAGCCGAAATGAACCGCCTGAGCCGAGATGCCAATTCCTACAGCACCCGCTCGGTGGCCTACAAACTGCTTGACCTCTTCTACCGCGCCGCCGGCAAGGTGATAGAGGAACGTTACGCCAGCATCAACTAACCACACGCACACACCCAACACTATGAGCAACATATTGTCATATAGCAACAAGACCACTAAGAACGGGGAGAAGGACTGGATTCCCGTGGAACCCTACACCGAAGACGACATCGCGCAAATCAAAGACCCCGACGGCGGCCTGTCGGAAAACCCCCGCACCGCCATCCCCAGCCCCTTTGCCCAACTCGACCTGGTGAAAACTGCCTTCCGGCAACTGGCCAATCCGCAACTGCGCGGCGCTAAGATGAACGAGCGCCTGGTGTCGAATGCCCTCGACGTGGCGCAACTCTTCTTTGACATCGAAAACCACCGCGACTATCTGCGCATCGTGCGCTGGAACCGCGAGGAACAAATCGAGCAACTCATGGCCAACGACAAGCACCGCCTGTATGGCGAGACGCTCAACCTGTTTCTGCACAGCGACAAGGTGTATAATTTCGAACGCCTCGCCGACTGGTACATCCTGCTGTGGGGCAGCCGCGTGCTGGGCGGCACCTCGCCCTCGTCGATTGTGATGGCCGCACCCGCCGCCACGTCCATCGAGGAAATCAAGGTGGAACAGGGCGTGCCCCTGTTCTCCACCATCAGGCACCTGTGGGAACGCGACGACGACTTCGTGTTCTATATGTTCCTGCTCATGAACGCCTATCCCCAGTTGCGCCAGCTGGCCGGTGACGTGTATGCCTATATGCAGCACAACATCGACCGTCTGCGCTCGCACAAGCCCGACCTCTACCGCCGTATCACCGACGTGCTGCCCAACCTGGGCGCCATGCCCAGTCCCGAAACGGCATCGGCCGTGCTTGAGCAGCTGGAGCACTACTACGACCCCTTTGGCGGCGGCAACGATGTGCACGTGCTGGGCGCACGGCTCTACCACAAACGCGCCGTCGACATCCGCCAAGCCGCCGCGCAGAGCGACTTTGTCATCGCCCCCACCCTGCCCCAGCCCGACGGCTCGCAACTGCCGCTGGTGCTGTGCACCGGCTTCAACGGCTCGGTGGAGCATTTCCGATACATCGACAAGGAGTGGGACAGCGCCACCCAGGTGCTCTCCGGCGGGCTGGAACTGAGCGAACGCAAACTGCCCGACACCAGCATCCAGTACCCCTTTGTCACCACAGCCGACTTCCTCACCGAATCACTGGTGCGGCTCGACAGCGGTCTGGTGATCGACACCGACCACTTCTTCGACGGCAACATCAAGCCGCGCACCCCGCAGCCCACCTGCGGCTACCTGCTGCCCCTCAAGCCGGCCTTCTTCACCTACTTCGACACCAACTACCTGACCGGCAGCATCGCCGGCCGGCACGTCATCGACATCGAGGAGTGGGGCGACGGCTCGGTGCAAGTGACGCTGCGCATCGCCGTGCGCAAGGAGAACCGCTACATTGAGCTCTCGCGGCGCTACTTCCCCATCAACGACCACACCTGGGCCTTCAACGAGCAGCGAGGCACCGGCCGCCTGGTGGGCGCCACCTTGTCCACGTCGATATTCCCCTTTGTCAAGACCGACGCCAACGACGACTACACCGTGCAACTCTTCACCATGATTGAGCATGGCGGCGCGCAGATACAGTTCTTCCACAACGGCATGAGCGAAACCGACCTGCAGGTGGCCGACGATGTGCGCAGCCAGGGAGCCGGCTTTATGTCGACCTACTACGATGTCAACGGCAGTTTCGACCTGATGCACCTCACCCTCAGGCACCACCTGGGCACGCTGCAGGGATTTGTGGTGCCGCAGTGGCAACCCTACGCCCCCAGCGCCAAGGAACTCATCTTCGCCGTCGACTTCGGCACCACCAACACCCATCTGGAATGGGCCGAGCGTGGCCGCCCGTCGGAGCCCGTCACATTTGACTACGGCTCCCGCCAGGTGCTCATCGCCTCGCTGCACAAGCCCAACACACTGGCCTATGCCGAGCAGGTGCAGCGCGTGGAATTCCTGCCGCGCGAAATCAAGGACGTGTATGGTTTCCCCCTGCGCTCGGCACTCACCCGCAACATCAACAGCGGCACCGGCTACGACCTGTTCCGCGACCTGAACATCCCCTTCCTGTATGAGCGGCAGTATTTCTACGGCTATGAGGTCAACACCAACCTGAAATGGCGCGGCGACAACGACCTGGCCAAAGCCTTCCTGCGCGAGCTCATGCTCCTCATCAAGGCCAAAGCACTGCTCGAAAACGCCGACCTGCGCCGCACACGCGTTGTCTATTTCTATCCCGTCAGCATGGGTGGCGCCGACCGCGGCAACCTGGAGGACACCTGGCGCAACCTGTTCAGCACCTACATAGGCGGCGACCCCGACAACCTGCGCGCCTATCCTGAGTCGATTGCCCCGGCCTACTTCTACAGCGGCGCCGACGTGTCGGGCAGCAGTTATGTGAGCATCGACATAGGTGGCGGCACCAGCGACACCGTCATCTACCAACCCGACCAAGACGGTCTCACCAGCGTGCCTGTGGCCATCAGTTCGTTCCGCTTTGCCGGTAACGCTGTGTTTGGCGACGGCTTCACCGACAAGGATGCCGACAACAACCCCCTGGTGCAGCACTACGCCAAGTATTTCGCCCAACTCATCGACAACGACAAGGGTAACGAAATCAAGTACCTCAATAGCATCATGCAGGACATCATGCGGCAGAAACGCAGCGAGGACATCAACGCATTCCTCTTCTCGATTGAGAACGTGGAGGAACTGCACAAACTGCGCGAAATCGACCGCAACCTGTACAGTTACAACGCCCTGCTGCGCAACGACAACCAGCGCAAACTCATCTTCCTCTACTTCTATGCCGCCATCATCTACTACACCGCCCACACCATGCGGGCGCGTCACTACTTGATGCCCAAGCAAATCTACTTCAGCGGCACCGGAAGCAAGATTCTGAACATACTCGGCAGCCGCGACCGCGTCACCGACTTCACCCGCAAGATTCTGGAACGCGTATTCGAGCAGCAATACACCGAGCATTTCGAAATCAAAATCGAAACCGAATGCCCGAAACAAATCACCTGCCGCGGAGGCATCAGGCTGGAGAACCAGCGGCTCGACGGCATTGTGGGCACGCAGCTCTTCACCACGTCGCGCGTGAAGGATCTGCGCTACTGCTATTCAATGATCGACCTGGACAACCTCACCATGGCGCAGACCAACAGCAAACCCGTGCGTGACCGCCTGGTGCAGGAGGCCGAACGTTTCAACGACTTCTTCCTCCAACTCATCGACACCAACGTGAAGGATGAGTTCGGCATCGAGAACAATGTGATACGCGTGTTCGCCCACGTGGTCAACGAAAGCGTGGCCAATTATCTGGCCGCAGGCATCAATTGCTTCCTCAAGGGACGCTACAACGACAATGACGTGGTGGAGGACGTGCCGTTCTTCTATCCCATCATCGGCATCATCAGGCACAACCTGCTTAAAAATCTCAACAACGATGTAATCAGCAAAAACTTATATTAAACACATAAATACTTAAATTATGAAGAAAATCAGTCTTTTACTCTGCGCCGCCATTGCGTTCACCCTCTCGGCAGTGGCACAGACCACCGACGACACGCGACTGTCGGCCAAACAGTGGAAACACTCGCTGGCGCTCCTGGCGCAAATCGAAGCACGCGACGCCCATTTCGCTGAAACAGAATCGAAACTCATCGAAAATTACGGAGCGGATTTTTCGCTCGACGACCTCAACGACTACTACCACAACCGCGGCAGCAAGTGGGAGAAAATCTACAGCAATCTCAAGGCTCACGAGGGACAGCCCGGCACCATCAAGGATCTGAAGAGCTACAGCAAGTTCTACCGCAACGTGCAGAAAGACGTGGAAAGCTACATAGCGGCCAACCCCGCCTCGCCGCAGGAACTCTCCCAGCAGAACCAGCCCGCCGCCAATGAGACACAAGCCGCACCGACCGACGAGGCACAAGCCGACAACGGCGAAGCCACGACGGAACCCGCCGAGGCCCAGGTGGCCGAAGAGGGCAAGTCGGCCAATGGTTCGCACTGGCAGTCGCTGCTCAACATCGTGCTCACCCTGCTCTCCATCATAGCCCTCTACATGGCCCACGCCGCCCGCAAGAGCGTGAAAGCCCTGCGCAAAGCCACCGCCAAAGAGATTGACAAAACCAACGCCAACCTGCAGCAACTGGGCACCGATGCTTCGCAACAGATCAAGGCGCTGTCGCTGCGCATCACCGAGCAGAACAGCGTGAGCCGCAGCCTGCTGGAGCACCGACCCGTCACGGCACCCAAGGCCGTTGAGCAGCCCGCTCAGCAACAGCCGGCCCAACAGCCCACGCAGCAGCAAGCCGCGCAACAGACCCCTGCCCCCGCCCAGCCGCAGGAACCCGAGGAGCAACTCCTTTACCTGGCCCGCGCCGACGAGGACGACGTGTTTGTGCACGTGTCGAAGCGGCTTGAACCCGGCAACAGCGTGTTTGCTCTGCGCACCACCGACGGCAAGCGTGGCAAATTCTCCGTCATCGACGATGCCGCCGTGCATCGCTTTGCCCTGATGATGCCCAGCGAAAACCTGATGCGTGCCTGCTCGGGCGAGAACATCCAAGTGGCCATCGGCCGCACCCGCATCATCACCGACCGTTCCGGCGAAGCCGTCTTTGAAGACGGCCAGTGGCGCGTGGCACAAAAGGCGATTATCCACTACGAATAATCCCCCCAACCGACCGATAAGCCATCACCATGCGCTGGACGTGTCCCAAATGCGGCAAGAAACTCACCGTCAGCGATGAGCAGCTCATCGCCCAGAACGGTGTGATTGTGTGCCCGCAGTGCCTGTGCACCGCCGAGCAACCCCTGCCCAAGCGGCCCGAACCCAAGCGGGAAGCCAAGCCGGCACAAGCCGACACCGTGCAGCAGCGGCGGCAGCCCCGCAAGTCGCCGCCGCCCTACAAGGGGGCCGCAACGGCCTCGGCACGCCAAGCCACGCCCGCCGTGGCCCGCCGCACCGCCACGCCGCGCACGGCCACGGCCACGATGACGCCGCGGGCCGCTTACAAACCGCGCAGCAAAACCATGAGCAAGAACAAAAAGAACAAAAAGCCCTCCCGGCCCATGAGCGGTCTGGGCTGTCTGTGGCGCAGCATCCTGGTCACACTCGCCCTGCTCATCGCCTATATTCTCTTCGGCCTTCTGCTCCGGTTCTGACACGCAACAGCCAAAAATCCCCCCACCCTCCAAAAAAAAACTCTGTCCGGGTTGTTTACCCTGACAGAGTTTTTTTTATAAAGGATAAAAGAGACCTAAAGCGGGCGAGAAAAACTGCAAGGTTGCAGAAACGGCACAGAGGTGGATTCATGTGCTAACTTTGCCCGCGTAATCAATCAAAACACATTTAAGATATATGGAAAAGGCAAAGATTCACAATGTAATTATCCTCGACCGCAGCGGCTCGATGGAGAGCATCCGCCGGCAGGCGGTGAGCGGCGTCAACGAAACCGTCCAAGCCATACGACATGCCCAGGAAAAAGACCCTATGCAGGAAAACACGCTCACGCTGGTAGCCTTTTGCGGCTGCTCGATGCAGACCATCTACGACGACGTGCCCATCGGGCTGGTGGAACCGCTCGCCCTGAAGGATTACCAGCCCTGCTGCACCACGCCGCTTCTGGACGCCATCGGCACCACCGTCATCCACGTCCACAACCTGACGGCAGGCCGCCCACGCACCGCCGTAGCCGTGACCATCATCACCGACGGCTACGAGAACGCCTCGCGTGAATTCAGCGGCAAGGACATCAAAGCGCTCATCGACACCCGCAAGGAAGAAGGATGGCTCTTCACCTACATCGGCGCCGACCACGATGTGGAAAGCGTGGCTTTCTCGCTCAGCATCGACAAGCCGCTGCGCTTCACCAAAACCAACGAGGGTGTCATCAACATGTTCAGCCGACGCATCGAGGCCCATGAGCGCTGGATGGCCAGCATCGCGCCCATCATGCTCAGCGGCGACATGGACGACAACGAGCGCGTCAGCGCCATGCGCCAAGCCAACAACGACCTGGAAATATAAATCCCAATGCAAAGCTTGCTAGTATAAATCTAGCCTATAGGTTTCTTTAAATTCAAAATAATTGACTGTGTACCAGACAATTTGCTCAGAACAACAAAATAATGTAACTTTGCAATATGAATAAAAGGCAATTGATTCATTTTTGGAGACATCGAATTGAAATGTTACACAATGTGCTTGAAGATATTAATATGTGGAACGTTAAACTTTTCATGCAGCAAATATTTCCACTACGCATAACCAATACTGATAAATATTGGCAAATGATTGAAGCTTGGTATGAAAAACTTCAAAATGGTGAAACTGTAAATAATAATACAAAATTAAT
>RHMF01001389.1_pt1 | contig 11044 bp, 8 predicted proteins | sample 5365151 | NCBI WGS metagenome assembly RHMF01 (sample SAMN10266501, study PRJNA497801) | feces metagenome | isolation source: feces | host: Bos taurus | place: China: Prairie of Fairy Mountain | collected 2017-08-14 | reverse complement strand
CATTAACTAAAAATACTTGGAATTTCATTGGTGCTCCATTGACAGGAACTGATGGAAAGTATAAATTAGAAACAATAATACCAGGAGCTAATGATGTTTCAGTATCAGTATTTGATTACTATGATGAGGGGGCAGGAGCTTGGAGTACATATTGGGCAGATATTGATACTCTTATAGGAGAAGGAGAAGGATTTTTAGTATGGCCTTTTGCAGACGGGGAAATAGCATTCTCTAATTATGGAGATGGTATGTATTCTCCTAATGCTGATGAAGATTTTAATGGAGAAAATTATGACTATACAGCAACTCCTATTTATGCTTTAAATAATGACGATGTAGAGGTTTCTAAAACAGTAGTAGCAAGCCCTGCACCAGCAAGTGGATATTGGATGGCATTAGCAAACCCTTATACATTTAGATTAAATATTGCAACATTCTTAAACAATAATACAAGTATTTATAATAATCAAAGTCAAGGAAATGGTAGTCAAATACAAGGAAGATGTATTTATAAATTAAATAGTGATAATACTTTTAGTCCTGTTTTCAGTGGAGCGTTAAACGTAACAGAAGGTTTCTTTGTGAACTTTGCAAGCGCAGGTGCAAAAACAATAACATTTAATAAAAACCAAAGATACACAGGAAATGCAAAAGCATTGGTTCAAAGAGATTTCGTAAAACTTACAATGATAGTTGGAGAAAACGAATCAGAACTATTTTTTGCATGTAATGAAGAAGCAAAACAAGGATATGATATATTTGATGCAAACAAATTGTTCTCTCTTGCAGAAGTTACAGAACCTTATTTCTTAACAAATGAAATACCTTTAGTAAAAGAAGAAGTTAAGTTTTTACCTTATTATGCTACAATGAATGTTAAGAGTTTTAGAAATAAAGAGGTGTCATTCAAAGCAACTAATGTGCCTGAAGGAGTTACAGTAAGTATAATTGATGGTGGAGAAATTATTGACTTAAACGAAGATGTAGTTTACACAACTAATATTTCAGCAGGAGAAAATGCAAATAGATTTAAAGTAGTATTTAAAAACTCTGTTGGATTGTTAGATATAAAAGAATGTGATATAGAAATCACAAATAACAATCGTAATGTAAACGTATCAAGTACAGAAAATGATCTTCAAATAGAGGTTTACAATGCCTTGGGACAAAAGGTTTACGAAACCAAAGACTATAACTTTACATTAAATCAAGTTTCTGCAGGTGCTTATATTATCAAAGCATTTAACAATAAGATAAATGAATCTATGAAGATAATAGTTAAATAAAACTAAAGAAATTACACAAAATAAATAAGGGTTGAATTTTTGAAGTTCAACCCTTTATCTTTTTATTACATATTCAATTTATTATATGCGATTAACCAACGGTCTGGAATGTGATTATTCATTGCTGATTGATAGTCATCGTATGTGCAAGGTACAAGGAAGTGTCTAATGTATTTTTGTTGCATTTGTTCATTACAACTTACTTGCATCCACCAACGCTCGCTTTTTTTACTCTTATAAAAGATTATTGTATCTCCATTTTCTAATATTACATTGAAGCGATAGTAGTTGTTTGTGTCTTTATAAGGGAAATCATTTTTTCTCCATAAGTATCCGTCAATGAAATACCATAATGCGTGTGAGATTATTTTTGCAGTACGATTGTCAATGTCTTTTTCTGCATCGTAATTAAATAATCCTAAAGAAGAAAGTTTATCACTCATTCCCGCAAAGTGAAGTAGTTTGCAAAATTCTTCTCCATATAGTCCGTGAGGAGAATCACTGCTTGGTGCATCACTTGCTCTTATTGAGTTAAGGTCTGCAATAAGCATATCTGAATTACGGATTAATGGTTCTGCATTTTCTAAATGACTTTGTATTTCTCCAAGTCTATATGCTTCAAAACGTATTTCTTGCAATAGTTTCAATACATTGCTTTCAACAAAATATGATTGATAAGCTAAGTGTGTGTAATTGAAAAGGTAATTTGGGTCACTGCAAAAGATGTGTGCAAGGAAATTATCGCTTCTTGCGTCTTTATCTAAGGTTTTTAAGTCTATGCGAGAATCAATATTACTGATATTAATGATTTGTCCTATTGATTCATATCCTTTATACATTCCTATCGCATTGTCGTTGCTTCCTCCTATGATAATAGGTATTATTTTGTTTTGTAGTAAAAAACTACATACTTCTCCTAATGCGTAGTAAGTGTCGCTTAAGTCTTTACCTTGCTTTATATTTCCTAAGTCAATTATTTTTAAGGTGTTGTTGTGTTGTTTTAGCTTGTAGAATTCTTGTCTTACAATATTGGCAGCAAGATGAGAACCTTCTTTATTTTCGCCTCTATATTCGCTTAAACCTATTATTGCCATATTGGCATCTAAGTCGCTTGTAGTTATATTATTAAGAGTGCTATTACAAAGAATATTATTGCTTAATGTTCCTTCTTCGTTATTTAGCAAATTTAATTCTGCTATGTCTATTTTGTCAAATAATTCTAATATTTCCATTATAATCTTCTTATACTTGCTCCTAATTGATTTAATCTTATGTCTATGTCTTGATAACCTCTATCTATTTGTTCTATGTTATCTATTATGCTTGTGCCTTCTGCTGAAAGTGCTGCTATCAATAATGCAACTCCTGCTCTAATATCAGGACTTGTCATTCTAACTCCTTTTAAAGGATATTTGCGTTCAGAACCAATAACTGTTGCACGGTGTGGGTCACAAAGTATGATTTGCGCTCCCATATCTATTAGTTTATCAACGAAGAATAGACGACTTTCAAACATCTTTTGATGAATCAATACACTTCCTTTTGCTTGTGTTGCAACAACTAATGCAATACTTATAAGGTCTGGTGTGAATCCTGGCCATGGTGCGTCAGATATTGTCATGATTGAGCCGTCCATAAACTTCTCTACTTCGTATATTTCTTGCTTTGGTATGAATATATCGTCACCTTTCTTTTCTAAATTAATTCCTAAACGGCGAAATACTTCAGGGATTATTCCTAAGTGTTGATATTCTACGTCTTTTATTGTGATAGAGGATTGAGTCATTGCTGCCATTCCTATGAAACTTCCAACCTCAATCATATCTGGAAGTAATCTATGAGTGCAACCACCTAATGAATCTACTCCTTCAATTGTCAAAAGGTTACTTCCTATACCTTGAATCTTAGCACCCATTGCATTTAACATTTTACAAAGTTGCAATAAGTAAGGTTCGCAAGCTGCGTTGAAGATTGTTGTTGTTCCTTTTGCCATACAAGCTGCCATAACTATATTTGCAGTTCCTGTTACAGAGGCTTCATCTAATAGCATATAGCAACCTGTTAATTTATCTCCTTTAACGTGATATGCTTTTGTGTCAAAATCGTAAGAGAAGTTTGCTCCTAATTTTTCAAATCCTGTAAAGTGAGTATCTAATCTTCTACGTCCAATTTTATCTCCTCCGGGAGTTGGTATATAGGCTTCTTTAAATCTTGCAAGCATTGGCCCAACCAACATGATAGAACCTCTTAATGAGGCTGCCATTTGTGAATATCTTTCAGTGTAAATACGACTTATATCTACTCTGTTTGCTTGAAAACTATATGATTCTTTGCCTAATTTATTTACTTTTACACCAAGATATTCTAATAACTCTATTAGTTTGTTTACATCTCTAATGTTAGGAATATTATTGATAGTGATTTCTTCGTCACTTAAAAGAGTTGCACATATAACTTGTAATGCTTCGTTCTTTGCACCTTGAGGAGTTATTTCTCCACTTAGAGGTTTTCCTCCTATAATTTCAAAAGAGCTCATAGTGTTATGTTTTTAATTTTTCTTTTGATGTTTATTTTTTTGATTGTTCTTGTTCTTCTGATTGTTCTTATTCTTTTGGTTGTTGCTTAAGATTTTTCTTGTGCTGTGTAGTTTAAAGTCTTCTTGTAATTTTAATTGACCATGAGAGAGTTGTTCAAAGTGTTGTAGTATCATTTCATCATCGCAACTGCTTATATTCCATTGTAGGTATGATTTTTTTAGTTGTTGAGCAATCATTTCTATTAGAAGTTGTTTTTCTTCTCCGTCTTCCATAGTGATTACTTTATCTATCATATTCTCAATGTTCTTTCCGTATGGGCGAAAGCGTATTTTAGAGTTTTTATATTCTATTCTATCGGGTTTTGCTATTTGGTCCTCAGGTTTTGGTTTAGGGTAAGGTGAATCTACGTCTAATTCATAATTTGCCATAATGTGTAAATGGTCCCATAGTTTGTGTTTGTAGTCTGCTACTTCTTTGCAGTTAGGATTGATTTGTGACATAGTCGTAATGATTATTTGGGTAAGTGCATTACGCTTTTCTCTGTCTTCTATAGTCAAAGCGTAATCTATCATTTTTTGAACATTACGTCCATATTCTGGTATTTCTAATTTTTTACGATTTATGTTGTATTCCATTATGAATTATATTTTTTTCAGTTTGGCGAATTTTAAAACTAATACTTTTATTCCTTCTGTTACAAAATCAACTGTTGCTCTTTTGTCATCGTGATTTGTATCTATGTCTATAACAATGCCTTTACCAAATTTGTCGTGAAAAACCTCCATGCCTGTTTGAAGCTCTTCTGGATTTATTAAAGGAGCATTGCTTGCAGCACTTAGGTTTTGGCGTGTTATTACATTGTTTTTTATGCTTGTTATTGGTAGTTGCTTTTTCTCTTTCTTGATAAAGTTAGGAAAAGATGAAGATGTGCTTTTTTGAGAATAAGATGTAGGTAGTGCTTTCTTTGCAACAAGTCCGCTATCAATGTATTTACTATCAATTTCGCTTATGAAACGACTTTTTTCTGAGAATATGATTTGTCCATATTTATATCTCATGCTTGCTGCAGTAAGAGTAAGAGTTTTCTTTGCACGAGTCATTGCAACATAGAAAAGTCTGCGTTCTTCTTCTGTTTCTTTCTTTGAGGTTAGTGATAGGGTAGAAGGGAATAGGTTTTCTTCCATTCCAACTATAAATACATTGTCAAATTCCAATCCTTTAGAAGAGTGTATTGTCATTAATTTTACGCAGTTTTTCTCTTCTTCAAGGTTGTCTGTATCGCTAAATAGACTAATTTGTTGTAAGAAAATGTCTAATGTTTTTTCATTTGTAGATATTTCTTCTCCTGTTGTTTCATTTAAAACACTTTCTTCTTTACTTTCTATAAATGCTTTAATGCTATTTACTAATTCATCTATGTTATTAATGCGGTCAATGTTTTCCGCAGTGTTTTCTTCTTTAAGAGCTTCTTTAATTCTGCAAGTACGAACTATTTCTTCTCCTAATTCGTATGCGTCTTTATTGTAAAGATTTGCTGTAAATGCTTTGATGTAATCGCAAAATGCTAATAGCTTGCTTTGAGTTGATGAGTTGATATTGTAGTTTTTTAAATCAACTTTATAGATTGTTTCAAAAAGTGATAAGTTGTTTTCAGCCGCTGCTATTTTTAATCTACTAATAGTTGTTTGTCCTATTCCTCTTGTTGGATAGTTTATGATTCTTTCAAAGGCTTCGTTGTCTTGATTATTGACTACTAATTTGAAATAAGCTAATACATTTTTTATTTCTTGTCTTGAATAAAAAGACATACCCGAAACAACCATATAAGGTATGTTTTTTAGTCTAAATGCATCTTCAAAGGCTCTTGATTGAGAGTTTGTTCTATATAAAATCGCAAACTTATTATAGTCTTTATCAACCTCACGAGCTACTATTTCTCTTATTCTCAAAGAAACATATTCTGCTTCTTCTCTATCGCTATCTAAAGATTTGAAAACTATCTTTTCTCCCTCTGGGTTTTCTGTCCAAATTGTTTTTTTAATTTGTTCTACATTTTTATCTATGACAGAGTTTGCTGCATTTACAATATTCCCTGCTGAACGATAGTTTTGTTCTAACTTAAATGTGTATGCGTCAGAGTAGTCTTTTCTAAAGTTTAATATGTTTTGAATGTTGGCTCCTCTAAATGCGTAAATACTTTGTGCATCATCGCCTACTACGCATATGTTTTTATGTTTTTTTGCTAAAATTTTGATTACGGTATATTGAGCATGGTTTGTGTCTTGGTACTCATCTACCATAATATATTTAAAGCGATTTTGATATTTTTCTGCTACTTCAGGAAACAATGATAGTAAGGTGTAGGTGTTGAAAATTAAGTCATCAAAATCCATTGCCATATTTTTTCTTAATCGGCAAGTGTATTCGTGATATATTCTACCAATTTCGGGTTTTCCTGCAACGGTATCTTCTGTAAGAAGTATATTATCTTCTAAGTATTCTTGAGAAGAGACAAGATTGTTTTTTGATTTAGATATTCTATCTAATACATAAGAAGTGTTATATACCTTATCGTCTAAACCAAATTCTTTTACAATGTTTTTAATTAAAGATTTGCTATCAGAGGTGTCGTAAATAGAGAAATTCTTTATGTAACCTAATTTCTCGCATTCCATTCTTAAGATTTTTAAAAAGACAGAGTGGAAAGTGCCTATCATCATTCCTGTTATCTTTGGACCAATAAGCTCAATGATTCTTTCTTTCATTTCATCGGCGGCTTTATTAGTGAAAGTCAATACCATAATTGAATATGGTGATGCGCCTTGTGCTAATAGGTTTGCTAATCTATAAGTTAATGTGCGTGTCTTTCCTGAACCTGCTCCTGCAATAATCATTACGGCCCCATCAATTTGTGAAGCGGCTTCTCTTTGTTCTCTGTTTAATCCGTCTAATAGCATTAAGAATATAAGTTACTTTTTTCGCAAAGATACAAAGAAATTTTCACAAAGCATATAAACAATATTAGTGTTTATTCTTTTTTATTTCAAAACCAAAGATGAATGCTAATATTACAACACTTGATATGATTAAAATAGGTTGTTGTGAAAAACTCTCGCTACTTTGAGTGGCTATTATGTCTTTTGAATTTAAGAAGTATAAAAGGCATACTCCAAAGTTATTTATAAAGTGACATATTATAGGAATTAGTAAGTTCTTAGTTGCAACAAATAGATAACCAAGAAAACATGATAAAACAAAACGTGGAAGGAATGAAAAGATTTCAAAGTGCATTAAAGAAAAGAATACAGAGGTAAGTATGATTGCAAAAAGTGTGTTTTTGCATAAGTCTTTAAAAAGATTTTGTACTACCCCTCTAAAAAACAATTCCTCAACAACTGCCGGTATTAGTGCTAAAACAAAACTTACTTTTATTAGTCCTAAAAATGAATCGCTTGTTAGTAATCGCTTGCTTTCGCTTTCGGAAACCGCTTGCATTTGTCTAAAAATTTCTTCCCCCGAAAAGTGGAGATTGTTGTTTAGTATTTGAAGAAAATCGTTTAAAGGAATGCTTACAATAGGAATTATTATAGCCCAAATAATCCATCTTTTGTTTTTTATTGTTGAAAAGTTAGTTTTAAAGTCTTTTAAGAAAAGTGCGATACATACCCAACTTGATAAGCCAAACATACATATAGAACCTATTGCTTGTATGCATAAAGCTCCTGCATTAGTTTGACTAAATATAGGAAACAAATATTTAAACAAAGACATTAATAATGATGTGAAAGAAATAGATGTCATTAAAAATGCTATTGACATCAAGATTTTTACCGTTGGAGATAAATCCTTTGTGAGTAATTTCATAGATTAATATTTGTTTTTGTACCCTCGGCGGGAGTCGAACCCGCAATGTCAGAACCGGAATCTGATGTTTTATCCTATTGAACTACGAAGGCTTGTTTTATAACCACTTTCGCTTCTTGAAATAAATGAAAAAGGCAATGACAATGATAAGCATCGCTATTACGATTCCGCTGAATACATAAGGGGATTTTTGGAATGGTAATACTACGTTCATACCATAGATTGATGATACCACGGTAAGCGGAAGCATAATTGTAGAAAGGAAGGTAAGAACCTTCATAATCTCATTGGTTTTATTTGTTTGTAAAGAATCAAACGTTTTACTTAAACCCTCAATTAATTCTCCATAGTCTTCGACCAAGTCAAACATTTTTTGATATTGGTCAAGAATGTTTCCCCAGTAGTCTTCCATGTCTTCGGCATAACCTTTGATTCCCCCGCTTTCAAATTTGTAGAAGACTTTTAGTTGAGGTTTGAATGTAGTATTTAATAAGATAATGTTCTTTCTTGTTAAGCTTAATTGCTCAATTACTTTTTGTGGTTTCTTTGTAAAGATGTCGTAGTTGATGCTATCCACCTCGCTTCCAATTCTTAGGATTAGAGTATAGGTTTCTATAATCAAACGGTCCAAGATATTGTATAACAAAGCATCTGATGAAGTCCCTATTTTTTCTATTGTTTCTTGTTCTTCTCTACTTGCTGTCCCGTTTTTATATCTTTCCATCATCTCTTGTGTTTGCTTGAAAAGATTTTTTACAGCCCAGTGAGAACGTCCTATAGTTATGATATAGTCATTGCCCCAGAAGATTTTAACTTCCTTCATTCTTAGGAATTTATTGCTTTTATCAAGGTAAGGGAAATGGAGTATTAGGAAATAATAATCATCATACTCGTCTATCTTTGGACGTTGGTTGATTGCTCTACAGTCTTCAATGTCTAAGGGGTGGAAAGAATAATTGTCTAATAGGTAAGTGTAGTCTTGTTCTTCTGGATTAAGTATGTGAAGCCATTGTAATTCTTCAAAGTTTACTTTTTCAATCATTTTTAACCTCCTTTCTTTTATTTAGCAAATCAACAAAAAGTCTTGCAAAGATAAGAATAAAAACTTAATTTACAAAATCTAATTTGCTTAGAATAAAACAAAGAAATAAAAAATTAAAACAAAGAATTAATTTTCTAAAACAAAGAAATAATTTTCTGATTCTTTGTTTTATTTTCGTCTTTTCTAAGAAAAAATGAACGTTAGTTGATTTATTATTGTTACCTTTGTAAATTAAAATAAAAAATAACTAGTTATGAATAGCATAAAAGACGTAAACTTTTCAGGTAAAAAGGTTTTAGTAAGAGTAGATTTTAACGTGCCAGTAGAAAATGGCGTGATTACCGATGATACAAGAATAAGAGAAGCAATGCCAACAATAGAAAAATTAATGGCAGATGGTGCTTCGGTTATTTTAATGGCACACTTCGGTAGACCTAAAAAAGGTGGTTTTGAAGCAGAATTAACTTTAAAACCTGTTGTTGACTATTTGTCAAAAATGATAGGTAAAGATGTTGCTTTCACTCAAAGTTTAGATTTTAACGACATAAAGGCTGTTGCTAATGAATTAAAATCTGGCGATGTTATGATGATAGAAAACATTCGTTTCTATCCAGGAGAAACAAAAGGTGATGAGGAATTAGCAAAAAATCTTGCTGAATTAGGCGATTGTTATGTGAATGATGCATTTGGTGCAGCACATAGAGAACACTCTTCAACAGCTACAATTGCAAAATTCTTCCCTAACGCAAAATATTTCGGGCTTTTAATGGAACATGAGATAGTAAACTTAAATCGTTTGATGTCTTCTCCAAAGAAACCTTTCACAGCGATAATCGGAGGTAGTAAGATATCTTCTAAAATAGATGTAATACATAATTTATTACCTTTAGTAGATAATTTAATCATTGGAGGTGGAATGAGTTATACTTTTGCAAAAGCAAGAGGCAAAAGAATAGGTAATTCAATTTGCGAAGATGATAAAATGCAAGTTGCATTAGATTTAATAGAAGAAGCAAAAAATAGAGGAGTAAACCTATATTTACCTGTTGATATAGTAGCGGGTGATGGCTTCTCTAATGATTGTAATGTTAAATATTGCCCTGAGGTAGATATTCCTGATGGTTGGGAAGGTATGGACGCAGGAGAAAAAACAAGAGAATTGTTTAGAGAAGTTATTTTAAACTCTCAAACTATTCTTTGGAATGGTCCTGTTGGTGTATTTGAATTTGAAACTTTTGCAAAAGGAACAGATGCTATAGCAAAAGCAGTTGCAGAGGCTACAGATAAAGGCGCATTCTCTGCAGTAGGAGGAGGAGATTCAGTAGCAGCAGTAAATAAATCTGGTTTTGCAGATAGAGTTTCATATATTTCAACAGGTGGTGGTGCAATGTTAGAATTCTTAGAAGGAAAAACATTGCCAGGAATTAAAGCAATAATGTAAAAATCTATAAGCTATGAGAAAAATTGCATTAGTAACAGGAGCAACATCAGGCATAGGAAGAGCTTGTGCATTAAAGTTGGCAAAGAATGATTACGATATTATAATCACAGGACGTAGAAAAGAGCGTTTAGAGGAATTAGAAGCTGAATTAAAAACATTAGGAGCAGATGTATTAAGCCTTAATTTTGATGTAAGATGTAATGAACAAGTAGAAAAACACTTGGGAAATCTTTCTGGAAAGTGGGAAAATATAGATTTGTTAATCAATAATGCAGGACTTGCTGCGGGAAAAGAACCAATTATTGAAGGAAGTCTTGATGATTGGGAAAGAATGATAGATACTAATGTAAAGGGATTGCTTTATGTTAGTAAGATTATCTTAAAAGGAATGTGTGATAGAAAGAAAGGGCATGTTGTAAATATATGTTCTATAGCTGGAAAGCAAGTTTATTCTGACGGAAACGTATATTGTGCAAGTAAACACGCGGTTGATGCGCTTAGCTTGGCAATGAGAATAGATTGTTTAAAGTATGGAATAAAGGTTACAAATATTTGTCCAGGTGCAGTAGAAACAGAGTTTTCTATTGTAAGATTCCATGGTAATAAAGAACAAGCTGATGCAACATATAAAGGTTTTGAACCATTAACAGCTGAAGATATAGCGGATACAATTTACTATTGTGTTTCATTACCTGCTCATGTTTGCATTAATGATTTGACTATTATGCCAACAGCACAAGCCGATTCTTCACACTTCTTTAAACAATAAGCAATAATGTACGATAGAATCATTGATAAGGATAATCCTAATTCAGCTTTGAAGGTACAAGAGGCTCTTGCTGAAATGCCTTCTCAGGTGAATAAGGATTATATT
>RHMF01004282.1_pt1 | contig 11046 bp, 11 predicted proteins | sample 5365151 | NCBI WGS metagenome assembly RHMF01 (sample SAMN10266501, study PRJNA497801) | feces metagenome | isolation source: feces | host: Bos taurus | place: China: Prairie of Fairy Mountain | collected 2017-08-14 | reverse complement strand
TTATCTGAGCCTGGAAGAGGGCAAGATCATGGGCCGTAAGTGCCCCGCCTGCGGCGCCGTGGAATTTCCTCCCGTTTACGCCTGCAACACCTGCGGCAATCTGGAGACCGAATGGTATGAGATCAGCGGCAAGGGTGTTATGAAGTCCATTGTTATGCCCGCAGCCTTGTCCTCCAAGCCCGAGTATGACAACCTGGGCAAGCGCAACTATGCTTACGGCGAGATCGAGCTGGAAGAGGGTGCTTGCTTTAACGGCGTCGTCCGCGGCATCAACAAGAAGAAGCGCAAGGAAATCATGGATGCCGGCAAGCTGCCCGTGCCTGTCAAGGCTGCCATTTTCCAGCGTGAGGGCGGTTTTAAGACCGTCGTGTTCGATCTGGTTGAAGAAGAGTAATTAAAAATAAAAGGAGATTATCAAAATGAACAGAACTGAACTGGAAGCCAAGATCCTGGAGCTGGTCTCCACCTCTTACAACAAGGACGTTGCTACCCTGAGCATGGACACCCGCATCAAGGAAGATCTGGGCGGTGCCTCCGTGCTGATGGTCGGCCTGGTGTCCGAGATCGAGAACGAGTTGGATGTTATGATCCAGCTGGCCGACGCCGCTGCCTGCAAGACCATCGGTGATCTGGTTGACAAGGTCGAAGAAGAGCTGTAATTGACGGTAGGGAAGGAGTTTCAACATGGCAAGCATTCTGGATAAAATTTATGAGAAGGCCAAGCTGAATCCCCAGCGTGTGGCTTTCCCTGAAGCTGACAATGAGAAAATCATGCAGGCTGCTTACGAGTGCGGCAAAGATGGCTACATCATCCCCGTTCTGGTGGGTGACGCTGCTCAGCTGAAGGCTCTGTGCGCCGAACGCGGCTACGAAGAGAGCGCATTCGTCTTTGTTGATGTGAACGACGAAGAGTACAAGCAGGCTCTGATCAGCAAGTATCTGACTCAGGATAACTGTATGCTGACCGAAAAGTCTCTGAACCGTCGCATGAAGAACCCTCTGTACTTTGCTACCGCCATGCAGGCTGTGGATGATGCCGACGTTACCTTTGCCGGTATTGACAACACCACCGGTGATGTCATTCTGGCCGGTCAGATGATGGTTGGTATGCAGCCCGGTATTGCTACCATTTCCAGCATCGGTCTGTGCGATATCCCCGGCTTTGATGGCAGCGAAGGTACTCTGCTGGCTATCGGTGACAGTGCCGTGTGCACCAACCCTGATGCTGAGCAGCTGGCCTCCATTGCGATCTCTGCCTGTGATACCGTTAGCTCCCTGCTGGACTGGGAGCCCCGCTGCGCCATCGTGTGCTATTCCACCAAGGGCAGCGGTTCCGGCGAGCTGATCGACAAGGTCATCGAAGCCGCCCGCATCGCCAATGAGCAGCGCCCTGATCTGGCCATCGAAGGCGAGTTCCAGCTGGATGCTGCCATCGTTCCCGCTGTTGCCGCCAAGAAGGTCAAGGAGGAGAGCAAGGTTGCCGGTAAGGCCAACGTTGTGATCTGGCCTGACCTGAACGTGGGCAACATTGCTGTTAAGCTGATCCAGCAGTTCGGCAAAGCTGATGCATACGGCCCCATGCTGCAGGGCTTCCGCAAGATCGTTTGCGACTGCTCCCGCGGCGCTCCTGTCTCTGAGCTGAAGGGCAACATTGTCATTTCCGCTGTGCGTGCTGCCGGTATTAAGAAGTAATAGAGAAATATCGAGACTTACTCCGGCAAAAATCTTGTCGGAGTAAGTCGGTTTTGAGGATTGTAACATATGAATTATCAGAAAAAACGCTGGCTGATTCTGATTGCCAGCTGCTTTGTTACTCTGTGTATCGGTTCTTTGTACGCATGGAGTGCCTTTGCTTCTCCTATGACCGTCTATTTGTCCGAGTGTGCCGGTCATGAAATTGCCAGCCTTGCAATTGTCTTCACCATTGCAAACGCCATTGGACCTGTTACTATGATCAGCGGTGGCTACATCAACGATAAGATGGGCCCTAAGGCTGTTCTGCTGGTGGGCGGTCTGCTCTTCGGCGCCGGCATGATCGGTTCCGGCTTTGTTACCTCTGTTGGTATGCTGATCGTTACCTATGGTCTGGGCGTGGGTCTGGGTATGGGTCTGATCTACGGCATCACCGTGTCCAACACCGTCAAGTTCTTCCCTGACAAGGGTGGCTTTGCAGGCGGTATGATCACCGCCTGCTACGGTGCAAGTTCTATCATTATTCCCCCCATTGCCAACGCTTTGGCTGAGACCTATCACGTGACCGTCGCCTTCAAGGCCATCGGTATTGTTATGCTGGTTATCATCTGCGCTTCCGCCTTCGTCATTGAGGCATGCCCTGCTGACTTTAAGCTGGCCGGTACTGCCGCCAAGGTCGCTGCCCCCGCAGTGAAGGACCACAATTACCGCGATATGCTCAAGACCTCCGACTGTTACCTGATGCTGCTGACCCTGATGTGCGGTGCTTTTGCAGGTATGATGGTCATTTCTCAGGCATCCCAGATTGCACAGAAGATGATGGGTTTGAACCCTGCTACCGCTGCCGTCGTTGTGTCCATTGTTGCGCTGTTCAATACTCTGGGCCGTCTGGCTGCAGGCACTATTTCCGACAAGCTGGGCGCCACCGGAACCCTGCGCATCACCTTCGCTGCATCTTTGGTGGCCAGCGTGGTGCTGTTCTTCTGTACTGAGTCCAGCATGATTCTGTTCTATGTGTGTTTGGCTCTCGTTGGCTTTGCCTTCGGCAGCATTATGGGCATTTATCCCGGCTTTACCGCTCAGCGCTTCGGCCGTAAGTACAACAGTGTCAACTATGGCATCATGTTCATCGGCTTTGCTCTGGCCGGCCTGTTTGGTCCCACTGTGATCAACAATATCTTCCAGTCCACCGGCCGCTATCAGCCCGCCTTCCTGGTGGCTGCTGCTTTGGCCGTCATTGGTGAGATTCTGATCATCTTCCTGCGCCGCAGCGCAAAGAAGCGCCAGGCCTGAGCCGTTTTTCCAAATGTTTTTTTACGGGCAAGGCCTTGCGTTTGCAGGGCCTTGCTGTTTTTTAAACGTTACTGCGAAATGAAACGAGGCAACTGAAATGATGTGGAAAGAAATCACATTGACCCGTGAGGATCAATGCAATTTTTACTGCCGCCTGATCGGGCAGGGAAAGCCCCTTCTGTTGATCCACGGTGCGGCTGTTGACAGTGAGTTTTTTATTGAAACTGCGCCGGCGTTCAGTGGACAGTTTCAGGCGGTCACTTACGACCGCAGCGGATACGGACACAGTACCCGTGCAGATGTTCCTGAGGCGCAGTGCAGCGCGGAGTATTTCGCTCAGCAGGGCGACGATGCCGCGTGGGTCATCCGGCAGCTGTTCCCCGGGCAGAAAGCAACCGTAATCGGCTGCAGCTGCGGTGCCGCCGTGGCGGCCTATCTGGCAGCCCGCCATCCCGATGTTGTGGAGCGTGTATTTCTTCATGAGCCGCCTATTTATTCGCTGATGCCGGACAATGAGGAATGCTGGCAGCTGATTGATGGGATTCACGAGGCCTATAATCAGGGCAAGTACAACCGTGCGCTGAACCGTTTTCTTCTGTTCCTGGGATCCAGCTCGGCTCCCAGCAAAAAGCCCATGACCGAAGCCGAGATGGACAACTTCATGGTGAACGGTATGGCCTTTATCCGTCAGGAATTCCGCTTTGCCTTTGACCGTGCGTTCCCTGTTCCTGAGATGCAGCCGGGGACTGACGTGGCTGTTCTGTGGGGCGAAGACGGTAAGGGCAAGCCGCTGGTGGAATGTGCCGCCCGGACTGCAGAAAAACTGGGCTGCCCTTTGCATATGATTCCCGGCGGACACAATGAAGCCAGAGAAAATCCGGAAGAATTTGCTCAGGCGGTTTTGAAATTGATGTAAAGGGGGATACCCATGACGAACAAGGAACTGGTATTGAAGTTTTACGAAGAAGTGTTCAATGGACACGATCTGACCAATCTGGATCAGTACATGCACCCCGATTACAAGCAGCACAGCACCACGGTTGCTGACGGCAGGGAAGGGTTCCGTGCGTTTGCGGAAAAGTTCTTCAGTTTCAAGCCCCATATGGATATTCTTTACGCCGTGGAAGAAGGCGATCTGGTCGTTGTGTTTTTTAAGTGCACCATGGGTAACGGAATGGTCAACAAAGTTTTTGACATGTACCGTGTGACCGATGGAAAGCTGGCCGAGCACTGGGACAGCGTGGAGCACGACGTTGATGTTGCGGCCGTGACAGCCGTGAACGGAAACGGTCCGTTCTGAACACAAATCTATCTTAATTCAACAAATGACGGAGACCATAATCGGCGCTCCGTCATTTGTTTTTTCGCAAATCTGTTGCAAAACTTGAAATATTTTTGCTTGCCATTCCTACTTTTGTCGGATATAATCGAATCAAAGGAGGAAGTTGCAATGGAACATGAGACTATGCTGAAACAAACCGAACGCACAAAGCGGGAATTGTTTACTGCGCTGCAGTCCAAGCATTCGCTTCAGCACTATCTGCGCCTTGTGTACGATATGATCCAAATGCCGCTTACTCTGTGCGATACCAGTTTCGGTGTGTTGGCAGCGGCACCCTCTGCTGTGGTGTTGGATTCTGAGAATGTGGAGATGGTGAACGGCAAGCAGTATGTCAAATTTGACGTAACCCAGGAAATGGACCATAAACATCATATTTCGCGTATTCTGGAATCTTACCATCCCTATGTGTGCAGGGACCCCAAATTTCCATACGAAATTGTTTTCCAGCCGGTGCGTATTAACCGTGCTGTGGTGGCATACCTGTTCTGTCCGGGTCGGGCAGAAGGATTCCGGCCGGAGGAACTGGATATTATTGAATTTCTGGGGCAGATTCTTTCCATTGAAATGCAGAAAAATGAAAACTTTGAGGTGGAAAGCGGCCTGAAGTATGAGTATTTTCTGCAGGAACTGGTGGACGGACATTTCAGTTCGGACGAATTTGCGGAGCGCCGGCTTCAGCAGTTAAACCGCAAACCACAGCCCTACTATTTCATGCTGCATTTTTCTTTTGATGATCCGGAGAGCAAACGTGCCGCAAGCAACTATTACTACGAGCAGCTGCTGAGTATCCTTCCGGATGGCATGGTCAGCGTCATTCACGGTCGTTTGTGCATGCTTCTGCCGCGCAGCGAACCCAAAGTTCTGAAGGATCGGGAGAAGCAGGCACTGGTAAAGTTTCTGGAGTTTAACCGTATGCGCTGCGGAATCAGCTACTATTACACTTCTCTGGTTGTTTCCCACGTGGCTATGGAGCAGGCAGAGGCCTGTTCCAGAAATACATTTGGTTCGGAGCGGATTTATTACTATGAGCAGGAGTACCTGAATCATCTGTTTTCACAGACCAAGGGCCATGGACATCTTCTTGCTCAGATTTACCCCGACATCCGTTTGATTATGAAACATGATCAGATCTATCACACCGATTTGCTTCAGACCCTTCGGACCTACATTTTCTGTTCCCGAAATGCCTCGGCGGCATCGGAACAGCTTCATATCCATAAAAGTACGTTCTTTTATCGTATGAACAAGATTGCCGAGCTGTTGGGTGTCGACATCTATGACGGGCGCAGATTGTTTGCATATGAGTATACATTTTGCCTGATTGATTATCTGAAAAACGGCAATTTGGGTGTGGGAGAAGAACTGAAATAAGCTGTTTTTCGACGTTCAGACAAATGTCGCAAAAAAATGGGTTACAAGCCCTTGATATTTGACAGCCATCGGATGACGAATCCGATGGCTGTTTTTATAATGTGTAGTATAATGCACAAAGTGGGGGAGTCTGCATTGTTCTTTTTTGAACGAATGTTCAAATTATGGAAATGTGGATTCATTCCGACTTGTGTCCGATGAGTGAAAGAAACTCAATCGTTTACCTTGCTCAAGCAATAAAAATTTTTATAAAGGAGACAACCGCTATGAGAAAAATGGAAGCTGACGTAATCGTCGTAGCAGCCGGCCTGTCCGGTCTGGCTGCCGCTGCAACCGCCGCTGAGAACGGCCTGAAGACCCTCGTGTTCGAGAAGGGCAACACCACCGGTGGCGCCGCCAACATGGGCATGGGCCCCTTGGGCATCGGCTCCCGTGTGCAGCGCCAGTCCATGGTCGCCCTGACTCCCGGTGAGGCATTCCGTAAGCACATGTTCTACACCCACTACAATGTCAACGCCCGTCTGGTCCGTGACTACTACTTCAAGTCCGGCTCTACCATCGACTGGCTGGAAGAGACTGTCGGTGTCGAGTTCGCCGGTGTTGAGCGTATGTTTACCGCTCCCGAGGATACCCGCGCATACTCCGACGGTGAGTTCACCTGGCACATTGTTAAGCCCGAGGGCGGCGGTCGTCCCGGCCCCCGTGCTGCTACCGCTATGAACAAGAAGCTGACCGAGTACGCCAAGGAGAATGGTGCTGACTTCCAGATGGAGACTCCCGTTAAGAGCCTGATCATGGAAGACGGTGTTGTTGTGGGTGTCATTGCTGTTGACAAGAACGGCGAGGAGATCGAGGCCCGCGCCAAGAGCGTCATCGTGGCTACCGGCGGTTTCGGCGAGAACCCCGAGATGATCAAGGAGTGCACCGGCTTTGAGTACGGCAAGACCATCCACAACTTTGCTGTTCCCGGTATGCGTGGCGACGGTCTGAAGATGTGCTGGGCTGTTGGCGCCGGCAAGACTCCCATGATCATGGAGATCATGTATCAGCTGCCCGACAACATGAACCACTTCGTCATGGACGGCGCCTTCCGTCAGCCCGCTCTGTGGGTCAACCGCGACGGTCAGCGCTTCATGCCCGAGGATCAGATCGCTAACACCACCTTCACCGGTAACGCCATTGCTTCTCAGCCCGGCAAGGTCGCTTTCATCATCTTCGACTCCAAGCTGCTGAAGAAGTACAAGAAGCGCGGTCCCGATATCATCTCCCGCGTCCACCCTGAGAACCTGTATGACCTGTTCGACGAAGAACTGGAGCGCGACCTGGCTGCCGGTTACGAGTGCGTCGGCAAGGCCGATACTCTCGAGGAGCTGGCCGAGCAGATGGGCATCAATGTGGAAGGTCTGATGGCTCAGGTCGAGGAGTACAACGACATGTGTGCCGCCGGCTTCGACGAGCTGTTCGAGAAGGACCATGGAGCCCATCGAGAAGGGTCCCTTCTACTGCTGCCGTCAGCACGTGGGCGCTTACGGCTCCCTGGGCGGCGTCAAGGTCAACCACAAGCTGCAGGCTCTGACAGAGGAAGGCAATGTCATCCCCGGCCTGTACGTTGTCGGTACCGACGCCTGCTCTATCTTCGGCGACAGCTATCCCTTCACTCTGCCCGGCAACACCATGGGCTTCTGCCTGAACTCCGGCCGTATGGCTGCTGAGGATATTGCCGCTCAGATTAACGAATTCTAATTTCCAAGAGGAGTTACAATGATTAGACTGACTGTTGACGGGCAGGTCATTGAAGCTCGTGAGGGTCAATCTGTTCTGCATGCGTCTTTGGACGCAGGGATTTACATTCCCCACCTGTGCGACCACCCTGACCTTGAGGCCAAGGGTGGTTGCCGTCTGTGCAGCGTGACCGTTAACGGTGCTGAGACCGCAGTTCCCGCATGTACCACCATCGTGGAAGAAGGCATGGTCGTTGAGACCAAGACCGAGGCAGCCAATGCCGTCCGTCGTGCTTCCATGGAACTGATGTTGGCTACTCATCCTTCCGAATGTACCGGTTGTCCCAAGTTCGGCAAGTGTGAGCTGCAGAGCCTGTATCAGTTCATGGGTGTCAACGGCGAAGAATGGCGCCAGAAGCCCCGCGTGGTTGCCACCGACGAGAAGAACCCCCTGATCACCCATCTGTTCACCCGCTGCATTCGCTGCGGCCGCTGCATCCGTGCCTGTCAGGACAAGCGCGGCGTGAAGGTTCTGGATTACATCCGCGACAAGTCCGGCGTCCATGCCGGTATCCCTGACGGCAAGAGCCTGGCTGACGCCGGCTGCCGTTTCTGCGGCGCCTGTATCGAAGTCTGTCCCACCGGTTCCATTGTGGATACCCTTGGTATGATGGACAAGTATCCCTCTTACGCCGATAATGTGGTGCCCTGCAGCGCCGAGTGCCCTGCTCACATCGATATTCCTGCTTATGTCCGCGCTGTGCGCGAGGGCAGACCCGGTGATGCCGTGGGCATCATCCGTGAGAAGGCCCCGTTCCCTCTGGTTCTGGGCCATATCTGCAACCATCTCTGTGAGACCGGCTGCAAACGCGGTAACATCAACGATCCCATGGCTATTCGCAACCTGAAGCGCTTTGCCGTGGAGAACGATACCGAGCAGGCATGGAAGGACAAGGGCTTCATGAAGGAGCGCACCGGTAAGCGCGTCGCCGTGGTCGGTTCCGGCCCCTGCGGTATGACTGCCGCTTACTACCTGAACAAGCTGGGTCACGATGTGACCGTGTTTGAGAAGCGCCCTCAGTTGGGCGGTCCTATGACCAGCGGTATTCCCGGTTACCGTCTGCCTCTGGAAGGCGTAATGGAGGAAATCCAGTATATTCTGGATACCGGTGTCAAGGCTGAGGTCAACTGCGAGATCAGCGACGTTGCTGCTCTGCGCAAGGAGTACGATGCCGTTCTGGTTGCCGTTGGCGTCAGCAGGGGCCGTAAGCTGCCCCTGCCCGGTGCCGACTTCAAGCAGGTTTACACTGCCATGGATGTTCTGGCCGACAACCGCGCCGAGAAGGATATGTCCTATCTGGGCGAGACCGTCTGCGTTATCGGCGCAGGTTCCGTGGGTTACGATGTGGCCCGTAGCCTGGTCCGTAAGGGCATGAAGGTCAATCTGGCCTGTATTGAACTGGCTGACAAGATTCTGGCCGACAAGGAAGACCAGGAAGAGGGCGCTCAGGAAGGTATTATCCTGCTGCCCGGCCGTTCCTTCGAGGAAATCGAGGGTACTCCCGACAAGGTCACCGGCCTGCGTGTGCATACCGTTCTGTCCTCCACCTATGACCGTGCCACCGGCAAGGTGACCGAGGTGGTCGAAGAGGGCAGCCAGACCGTGATTCCTTGCGACAGCGTTGTGTTCGCTACCGGCCAGTACACCGGCCTTCAGGATTATGAGAACTTTGGCATTGAGCTCAACGGCCGCGGTTTCCCCGTGGATCCAGCTACCGGTGTCAGCGGCTTCAACACCAGCGTGGATGGCATCTTTGCCGCCGGCGACGCCATCACCGGTATTAGCTTTGTCATCAAGGCCATCAACCAGGGCCGTCTGGTGACCGAGGTCATTGACAAGTATCTGGGTGGCGACGGTGACATTACCGAAACTTTGGTGGAGCGCACCGCCGATTCTCACATCGGTCAGTACGATGGCTTTGCCGGTCTGACTCGTGTGGAGCAGGACCTGCGCGATGCCGCAGAGCGTACTGCCGACGACAAGGACGTTTACTGTACTTACACCTGTGAGCAGGCCAAGTGCGAAGCTGATCGCTGCCTGCAGTGCGACCTGCGCCTGCAGTTCCAGCAGGTCAAGCTGTGGAATGAATACGGAGGTGCCAACTGATGAATGAAAAACTGTTGAACCTCTCGGAAAAGCAGTGCCCCGTGGACGAGCTGCTCAAGTATGTTCGTGCTCATAAGTGTCAGGATTGCGGCAAGTGCGTTTTCGGTTATGAAGGCGCTACCCAGCTGGAGCTGACCTTGAACGACATTACGGTCATCCCGTTCCACCGATATGGCACAGATGACCAAGGTCTGCCGCTTTATGGAGACCCAGTCCATTTGTGAAGAGGGTGTCGAACTGGCCAAGACCGCTTTGGCCGTGTTCGAGCAGTACGCCGATGAATTTGCCGCTCATATCGCAAAGAAGAGCTGCAAGGCCGGCGTATGCAAGAAGTTTGTTACTTACCACATCCTGGCTGACAAGTGTGTCGGCTGCGGTGACTGTATGGATGAGTGTGATGACGATGCCATTCTGGGCAAGAAGAAATTCATTCATGTTATCGATCAGGATGAGTGCACCCAGTGTGGTAAATGTGTAGATGCTTGCGATGAGGAGGCCATTGTCATGGCCGGTGCCATCAAGCCCCGCTGCCCCGCAAAGCCCATTCCCTGCAAGCGCTGAGTTTTAGCAAGACAATAATTTAGGAGGTATTTAAAAATGGAAGAACGCAGCAATGTTTATGAGATGATTCTGGAGCGCCTGACCGCTATGCTGGGTCCCAAGGACTACAATGAGGACACCAAGTACGCCGACATCGGCATGAAGTCTGTCAACTACTCTTCTATGATCACCGCTCTGGAAGATGAGTTTGACGTGGAGATTCCCTTCATGCAGTTCCGCCGCAAGGCCACCATCGGTGAGTCTGTTGACTTCGTTTGCGAGCTGTTGGACGAGTAATCAAGGAGTTAGTAGTACATGAAGATTTTTGTTATCAACCCCGGTTCCACCAGCACCAAGATCGCCCTGTTTGAGGACGATCAGAAGGTGTGGGGCACCAATGTTGACCACGCTGCCGAAGAACTGAAGAAGTTCAAGGAGATCCGCGATCAGCTGCCTTACCGTATGGAGACCATCATGGATGAGGTCAACAAGGCCGGTGTTTCTCTGGAAGGTGTGGACGCTTTCGCAGCTCGCTGCGGCGGTCTGGTTGGTCTGGTCGGCGGTGTGTATGCCGCCAACGAGAAGCTGTTGGAGCACGCCCGTGAGTGCTTTACCGTGCGTCACCCCAACACTCTGGGTCCCCAGATTGCCAAGGAACTGCAGAAGGTCTACGGCGGCGAGGTGTTCTGTGTCAATCCCCCCGACGTGGACGAGCTGGACGATGTGGAGCGCATCTGCGGCTTCCACGAGTTCTTCCGTCTGAGCAAGGGTCACCCTCTGAACCAGAAGGAGAACTGCATCCGCTATGCCAACTCCGTGGGCAAGAAGTACGAGGACATGAACCTGATCTGCTGCCACATCGGCGGCGGTGTTACCGTGGCTGCCCACCGTAAGGGCAAGTACTGCAGCGTCAACGACGC
>RHMF01001388.1_pt1 | contig 11049 bp, 8 predicted proteins | sample 5365151 | NCBI WGS metagenome assembly RHMF01 (sample SAMN10266501, study PRJNA497801) | feces metagenome | isolation source: feces | host: Bos taurus | place: China: Prairie of Fairy Mountain | collected 2017-08-14 | reverse complement strand
ACAAAACGGGAGTTGCAATGAAAACGGTTTCGTACTGTTTGATCATTTTTGTTTGTAATTAATTGTTTAATAATAATTTGCGCCCATTCCAGAGGACTCAATCCACCAAAATGGGCTGCAAATATAGGAATAATTATCTAATTATCAAACTTTTCGGGCAATTATCCGATAATATCGGCAACAGCTGCCATATCGCATTTCTCACGAGTATAAGCCTGAGGGAAGGAAAGTCCTTCACCCAGAACCTCGAAATTCATCGCAGCAGCAAGATCGTTCAGCTGACGTACGCTGGCACCGGACCATGTATATGAACCGAAAGCATAGAAACGTCTGTTCTTTATCAGGCGCGACGACAAAGCCTTCATGAATGCTTCCACTGGAGGATAGATCCCGTTGTTATATGTAGGCGAGCCGACAACTACAGTATCATACTTGAACACATCACGCAATGCTCCTGACAATCCGAGTTCGCCGGAATTGTTGCATGCAAGATCATGAACGGCATATGGGACGCCACGTGACTCGAGCTCGATGGCCAAAGCATCTGCCGCAGCAGCAGTATTTCCATACATGGATCCATATACGATGCACACTCCCCTTTCCACTTCATATCTGCTCAATCTATCATAGAGAGAAACGACAGACGATATCTCATTCTCCCATACAGGACCATGAGTGCTGCATATCCTCCTTATATCCAGCGAAGCAAGCTTCTTCAAGGCTGTCTGGACAGGATTGCCGTATTTTCCGACGATATTGGAATAATACCTGATCATCTCATCCTTATATTCCTCAAATGTTCCTTCCCTGTCAACGACTCCCTCATCAACAGACCCGAATGTACCGAAGGCATCACCGCTGAAAAGCGTACCTTCCTCCTCAAGCCATGTAACCATAGTCTCAGGCCAATGGACCATAGGAGTCATATAGAACCTGAGCGTGCAGGATCCGATACTAAGGCTTCCTCCTTCACCGACCACATGCACTCTCTCTTCCGGAACATCATAATATCCCTTGAGCATCGGAACGGTCTTGGCATTTGCCACAATCTTCATTTCCGGATATCTGCCAAGCATATAAGCTATCAGAGACGAATGGTCAGGCTCCATATGATTGACGATCAGATAGTCTATAGGTCTTTCTCCTATACACTCGCTGATATTTTCAAGAAACTCTTCTTCGAAGCCCTGCTCTACCGTATCGACAAGGGCGACCTTTTCATCTGCCACAATGTAAGAATTATAGCTCACGCCATACGGGAGAGGCCACAAGCCCTCAAACAGGGACTTTTCCTCGTCATTTACGCCAACATAAAAAATTCTATCGGACAATCTCATATTGAATATATCATTAAACCATGTAAGCAATTAATACTTATTACCGAAACGCCAGCCGACGCCAAGCATAAGGTTATTCGAGCAATCTGAATCAGTCACTTTCAAGCCGACGTGCGCAAAAAGAGACTTGGTCAGGAATGTCTTGAGAGCTGCAAAATAATACAGGCCGTCAAGTTCTTCTCCTTTATAGATCACATTATGTCCCACACCAAGGTTGACCGCAAATATAGGCATCTGGATCTCAGCTCTGAGAGACAGTCCCACTGCAAACTGCTCGCGGAAAGATGGTCTGTAGAACTTAATGGAGCCATCTCCCGGAGTTACTCCTGCTACATGGCTCTGGATATTCATACCTTCATTATATTGAATATCAAGCGATGGTCCGACACTCAGCCACGGGAAGCACACCAGACATAACGGATTGATATTCAGACCCGCTACCGCAAATTTGCCATCGACATAATGTTCTTCTTCCTGGTAACGTACCGATTCTTCATTCCAAGCGCCATATGCTATGACATCACATCGGATCCTGTCCACAAACCAGATTGTCGGCTTCTTTCTTCCATAATGATTACGTCCGATATCATGACAACCACCGGTAAATGACTTCACTACACCGAACCTTGCAGTCACGGAATTAACTCCAGAATTCGGGAAAGTGGTATCTCCGTTTGAAAAATGAGAGAAATCGAGTCCGGCAGACAGTGCAAGATCCTTTTTAGGATGCCATGAAAGCATCATACCGACATTTATAAATGCATTGACAGCAGTGCCTACGACCAGATTATTGGGATTAAAGACATCATCATACGGTTTCCAGCCCATTGAAAGACCGAAATTCCATTCATAATCCAGAGACAGAGACTTTCCGAAACGGGCAATTTCTCCTCCTTGAAAAACATATAAGGCAGTCGGTGTGCCTGTTTCAGCATGATTTCCGAAAGTATAGGCAGCGACACCTATGCCCTGGTATGAGGTAGGATAAATGCGACCGACATTGCTTGATGCCGGAAACATGAAGGAATACTGAAGATGTACGGATCCAGTAGCAAGCATTGGTCTTCCCGTAGCATTGCTTCCTTTGAAGAAATCATGATTCTGAAGCAGGATACCCGGACGCAGATTCAGTCCCACACGATGTATGACGGAAGAATCCCTCCTTTCTGCAGCTACAGATGAGAGAGTCAACAGGCACAATATGATTACAACAATCCGCCTCATATCATTTACGTATCAGTTTCACCCAATAACCGTTACAAGTCTTGCTGGTCAAAGACCCGCTGAACGAGAGCGGCTTTCCACCATCATCATGCTTCAGCCATATGGTATAATCAACCGAGTACTGGTCATACCCCCAATATACGGTAAGAGTACACTCGCCCGGCTCAAGTACAGCCATGACCCTGTCATCCGGAAGTTCTACAGGAAGATTTATACCTTTTACAGTGAACGGGACGGTCAGTCCTGTCAAAGAGATGTTGCCCCCGGTAAGGAACGGCTCAGGTACAGGCACAGAAAACGGCTCCTTGAGATATTCCATAAGGGTATCATACCACACATAAGGAATATCAGATGACTTGATGGTATTGGCCGGAAAATTTATGGTTCTGCATGCATTTTCATTGAAGACGTCCCATTCCTGAACAAGCGGAGAATCTGTTGCATTGTTAACAACGATCTTCCACCCCTCTTCCACCATTCCTTCAGGAGAGACATATGTCACATCACCATATTCGATCCTGTCGAAGACATATCCTCCGCATGGCTCCATGGTAACAGTCACGACCACTTCCTCATAATCGTTTGTCAGATAGAGCTCAAAAAGCGTTTCTTCCGTATGCATCGACTGTCCGACAGTCATTTCAAGACTATTCATATCGGCACGCTCCAGAACAAACTGATAGAAATTGGATTCATGCCTTGCAGACCCTATTCCTTTGATACAGATGACGGAATACTGTTCCTCACCGGACTCATCTCTGACCCAGCCATGGCAGTCTATATGATTTGCTTCCACCCTGTCCAGTCTCCAGTCCCCATGGCTCAATTCCACTTTCACCGTACCGCCTGTCATAGGCAGGGCAAATTCAGTCTGCGAAGCCTCAAGCCTTTCAATAAACACATCATCATTACACCCCGCCGACAGGATCAGCAGGGTGATGAACGATGATATTGTGCGCAACAGACGCATCCGTTATTTCACAGGAATATTCTCAAGAACGGCTTTCAGGAACTCCCAGCACTTTGCTACTGAAGGGATATTCGCACGCTCGTCAGGAGAATGAGGGCTCATGAGTGTAGGACCGCATGATACCATATCCCAATGTGGATATGCACCGCTGAGGATACCGCACTCAAGTCCGGCATGGATAGCCATAACTGCAGGCTCCTTGCCATAGAGGTCATTGTAAACCTTCTTCATTGTAGCAAGGATAGCCGAATCCGGATTAGGAGCCCAGCCTGAATAACCGCCTGCAAATGAAGTCTCGATACCTGCAAGACCGAAAACAGACTCAAACTTCTGAGCAAGAGCGTCCTTGGCAGTATCTACAGAACTTCTCATAAGAGTCTTTACCGAGAACTCGCCACCTTCGATCTTGACCATAGCGAGATTGTTCGATGTCTCCACAAGGCCAGCCATCTCACTGCTCATGCGCTCCACTCCGTCAGGACATGCGATGATCGCACGTACAAATCTGAGAGCATCTGCCTCAGGCACATACTTGCATTCGTCACCTCCGCAGCAGCACTCGCCTTCCGCGCACTCGTATGGTTTGAAAATGAATTCAGAATCAGGATCTGTACCTGCATATTCAGCCTTGATAGCCGCTGATACTTCAGCAAACACCTTCTCAGCCTCAGCAAGTTTGTCAGCTGGAACATAAACTGTCGCGAACGCCTCGCGAGGGATAGCATTCCTCAATGTACCACCCTCAAGATCAAGAAGTTTCACATCAGCCTTAGTCATAAGAGCGAAGAGGATACGCGCAGCAATCTTGTTGGCATTTCCTCTGCAAAGAATGATGTCCATTCCCGAATGGCCGCCTTTGAATCCTTTCACTGCAAGAGAATAGCAAAGCCAGTTCTTGTCATATTCAGCAGGTACATATGTAGCTGAAGCAGAAGCATCAAGTCCGCCGGCACAGCCTACATAAAGCTCTCCCTCTGTCTCTGAGTCAAGATTGATGAGGATATCACCCTGAAGAAGGCCAGGCTTGAGTGCATTGGCTCCAGTCATACCGGTCTCTTCGTCAACAGTCACAAGAAGCTCCACCGGTCCGTGCTTGAGGTCATCAGACTCGAGAACTGCCATACCCATAGCTACGCCAAGGCCATTATCCGCTCCGAGAGTAGTTCCCTTCGCCTTCACCCACTCGCCATCTATCCATGTCTGGATAGGATCCTTCTCGAAATCATGTACGGTATCGTTGTTCTTCTGAGGAACCATATCTATATGTCCCTGAAGAATCACACCCTTCATATTCTCACAGCCAGGAGTTGCAGGCTTGCGGATCACGATATTGCCGATTTCATCCTTGATGGTCTCAAGACCATGGGCCTTACCCCAATTATACATATATTCTACCGCCAGTTCCTCATGCTTTGAAGGACGAGGGATCTGTGTCAGGTCATAAAAGTTTTTCCACACTATCTGCGGATCAAGATTCTTAATGCTCATAATTATCAATGTTTGTTAAATGTGTTTCTATTTGAGGACCATATTGACAGGAAGCGAGCTTTCCTGGCCAAGCTGGTATATAGGCATACGGCTCTGAAGAATGAGGTTCATGCCATCGAGAAGCTTGACTGTACATGCCGCAGGAATACGGTAATAGACAGCGACTTCCTTAGATTTCTTCTCTTCCGCTCCTGTAGGCTGAACAAAATCCTGCACAGCGATTTCCATCAGGACAGGCTTGCCCGAAAGGTTGTCCGCAGGAACAAGTCCTCCTGTCTCAGACATACGGAAAGCCACATACATCTGGCTTTCCTTGGCAGGATCAGGAATGACCTCGAATGTCATATGCTGAGGCTGACGTTCCGAATAGCCGGTGAACAATGTCATATACTCGTTCTCCAATCTGGTAAGTTCCTCGATTGCAGCACCCATGGCCTCACCGCTGTAAGTAGCGTCAGTATCACCTGTCACTATCTGAAGGCGCTGCTTGCGAAGCTTGAGAATCATTTCCGCGGTCTCTGCAGCCTTCTGTTCCAAAGTCTTCTCTACAACCATATCCTGCTGTACGGCAATACGGTTGTAAGTGGATTCCTTGTCATCCTTCTTGTACAAAGTGGTAGAACCGGAGGTAAGGTTTGACGAGACTCCCTTTCCTGCAAAACCACCTTTCTCTTCAGCAGTCGGGAAACGCCAGACGGCCTGATCGCCATATTTCGCATCTGCAAATGTCACGAAACCGCCCGAAGCAAGCTTCATCATGGTCGAGCTTTCAACCTTCTTCTTGACATCTATGCTGTATCTTCTGCTCTGGTCCGGCTCCACGAGAGGAGTCATGCGCACCTGTGTAAGCTGTATAGTAGTCTCGTCCTTGACTCTTGGCTTGATACCCAGATACTTCTCTGCATATTTGGCATAAGGTCCTGCATAGAATTTCTCCTGTACAGCTTCAACGTCAATAGAAATCACTGTAGAAGGAAGCGAATATGTCAGATATCCTTCAGGATCTGCCTTTCTCTGAGCTGATGCCGATACACAAAACAGCATCAAAGCTGCAATAAATCCAAATGTCCGTTTCATAATATGTCGATTTATCATTTCCATCTTTTATGAGTCCACAGCCAGTTGTGCGGAGTCTCGTTGATCTCCTCCTCCAGAAGATCGTAATACTTTCTCATGATCTCCTCCGGAGTATATTCCGAAGCATCCCTGCATATAGGAATCAGAGTCATCTCATATCTGCCCCTCTCGACATGCTTCATCTTCATATACATGACAGAATGCGAAAGTTTGCATGCCACTCCCACGCTTCCCAGCATCACATTTGTCTGCTGATGCATGAATTCCCCGACAGGATGTTTTCCTGCCTTCCAATACGGGGCCTGGTCGGTAGGATATATATATACCTTCCTCTCATCCTTCTGCTTCAAGGTCTGTCTGAGGATATTTGACGATTCGATTTCACAGCTGGTGCCGACTTCTTCCAGCGCAGCTACCCTGTTTCTCCTGAATATTTCGTCTGATACAGGATTGCTGAGTTTCTTGTAAACGACCTGGATATGTTTTTCCTCAATAGCCACCTTCACGCCGTTTTCTGTCCTGTATCCGAGGAAGCCGCCCATCATTTCCCAGTTGCCGCAATGGGTGCTGAGTACCGTCATGCTAGGGGCAGAAAGAAAGTAATCGTTGATCTCCTCTGGATTCATGACAGTGACGATGCCGCTGTCATACAGTCTCTTGTATGTAGCAGCTGCGAACCACATGGTTTCTGCAACTATTTCGCCAAGATGTCTGTAGAAATCCTTGTAAACCTTCTTAAGTTCCTTGTACTTCATCTGGGGGAATGAGCGGGATATGTTTACCCACACCACATCTGTCCTGTAACGGATAAGTTTTTCCGCGATCCACGAAAGGATATCACCGACAAAATAATGAAATCTCAACGGCAGTTTTCCCACTGCCACCATACAAGCCCTTATGACATTTACAAGTAACGTTCTCATATACAATCACATAGAGACAAAGCCAGACATAAGCGTCACGTAAGATGAGCTATGAGGCCGTCTGCAAAAAAGCAAATATACCTATTTTCGAGATGATTTCCGATATTTTGCCTCTAAATTAAATTTACTATATTTGCACGATTGTGCATTATTATGCAATGAACAAAGCTTGTAAATTATTCATTACAAACAAATAAAACACCAATCAACTATGTTTAAAGGACATCCAAAAGGTCTTCTGGCAGCAGCTCTCAGCAATATGGGAGAGCGTTTCGGCTATTACATCATGAACGCCGTACTCGTATTGTTCCTTTGCTCCAAGTTCGGTCTTGGAGAAGGCACTGCAGGAACGATCTACTCATTCTTCTATGCCGGCATTTACCTCCTCAGCCTTGTAGGAGGTCTGATCGCTGACCGTACACAGAACTACAAGGGCACCATCAAGACAGGTCTGATCATCATGGCATCAGGCTATGTTCTGCTCTCGATTCCTATCCTTGCAACTTCAGGAAACATCGGCTGGCTTCTCCCGCTTACATGCTTCGCCCTCTTCCTCATCGCTTTCGGTAACGGTCTCTTCAAAGGAAACCTCCAGGCAATCGTAGGACAGATGTATGACAACTTCGAGGCCGAAGCTGCAAAGAAGGGTCCTCAGGCTCTCGCAGAGGCTAAGGACAAGCGTGACTCAGGTTTCCAGATATTCTACGTATTCATCAATGTAGGCGGTCTCATCGCTCCTTTCGTAGCACCTCTTCTCAGAGAGTGGTGGCTTGAGACCAACGGAATGGTCTATAACGCACAGCTTCCTGCACTCTGCCATGAGTTCATCAACAATGCTTCAGGAATGAGCGCACAGGCTCTTGAAAACCTCAACTCGATGATGGCGGCTGCCGGCGGAAGCATTTCAGACATGACTTCAGCATGCCAGAATTACCTCCAGATCTTCAATGAGGGTATCCACTATTCATTCATTGCTTCAGTTGCAGCAATGTGCATTTCTCTCGTGATCTTCTTCATCTCACAGAAGAAGTTCCCTACACCTGCAAAGAAGGAAGCTGTCAAGGGAGTGGAATATACAGCAGAGGAAAAGGCAGCAATGGCAAAAGAGATCAAGCAGCGCATGTATGCTCTTTTCGCAGTGCTCGGCATCGTGATCTTCTTCTGGTTCTCATTCCACCAGAACGGTATGTCGCTTTCATTCTTCGCACGTGACTTCGTTGACTCTTCTGCAGTAGCTCCAGAGGTATGGCAGGCAATCAATCCGTTCTTCGTGATCGTCCTCACTCCTGTGATCATGGCCATCTTCAGCGCTCTTGCACGCAGAGGCAGGGAAATCTCGACTCCTAAGAAGATCGGTATCGGTATGCTCATCGCGGGTCTTGCATTCGTATTCCTTACCGTATTCTCGCTCATCAAGGGTTATCCTTCAGCAGAAGAATACAAGGCTCTTCCTATCGCAGAGCAGATGGCGGACAAGGCTCATTGGTGGGTTCTCATCGCTACCTACTTCTTCCTTACGGTAGCAGAGCTCTTCATCTCACCTCTCGGTCTTTCTTTCGTTTCGAAGGTAGCTCCAAAGAGCATGCTCGGTCTCTGCCAGGGCCTCTGGCTCGGTGCGACAGCCATCGGAAACCTCTTCCTTTTCCTCGGTCCGCTCATGTACAACGCTTGGCCTATCTGGCAGTGCTGGACAGTATTCGCAGCGGTTTGCTTCATCTCTATGGGCGTAATGTTCGGAATGGTGAAGTGGCTTGAGAAAGTAACAGCTTAAATAAACCTGACATATGTTCAAAGGACAACCCAAAGGACTGTTTGCCCTCGCGCTCGCCAATACAGGTGAGCGCTTCGGCTATTACACCATGCTGGCCATCTTCCTCCTGTTCATTCAGGCGAAGTTCGGCTTCAGCGCAGCTGCGGCAACGCAGATCTATTCCATCTTCCTCGCAGGAGTTTACTTCATGCCTTTCTTCGGAGGTATCCTCGCCGACAAGATCGGATATGGCAAATGCGTGACCATCGGTATCGGAGTCATGTTCCTCGGCTACCTCTGCCTGGCCATACCGACCGCCGCTGACCTTACCGGCAAGATAATGATGTTCGGTGCCCTCACCCTCATCGCCATCGGTACTGGTCTCTTCAAAGGAAATCTTCAGGTGATGGTAGGTAATCTCTACGATGACCCTAAGTATTCTTCAAGACGTGATGCTGCATTCAGCCTTTTCTATATGGCCATAAACGTAGGTTCGATGTTCGCGCCTTCAATGGCAAAGGCTATGACAAACTGGTCACTCAACAAGTACGACCTCTTCTATAATGCGAATATCCCTGCGCTTGCACATCAGGTGATGGACGGAACCATAACTCCAGAAAACCTCGCAAACCTCCAGAACATTGCAGCTACAATGCCGGGAGCAGCAGGAATGGACATGGCGGCCTTCGCACCATATTACATCGAGAGACTCTCGACAGCATACAACGGAGGTTTTGCCGTAGCATGCGTTTCGCTTATCCTCTCAGTGCTCATCTATTATGGTTGCCGTTCATGGTTCAAGCATGCAGACGTAAATGCAAAGCAGGCAAAGGCTGCAAATCCTTCTGCAGAGGTAGAGCTCACTCCTGCACAGACAAAGAGCCGCATCGGAGCCCTTATCTTTGTATTCGCAGTGGTGATCTTCTTCTGGATGGCATTCCATCAGAATGGAGCCACAATGACATTCTTCGCACGCGACTATACTGCAAGCAGCGTCACAGGCGGTCTCAGAATAGGCTTCAACATCTGGTGCCTCGCACTTATCGCACTGTCTGTCTATACACTCTTCAATGTATTCCAGGCTGAGACAAAGAAGGCAAAGATCACTTCAGGAGCCATCACGATCGGCCTCTGGGCTCTTGCTTCAGTCCTTTACATGAAGATGCCTCAGACCGTGAACATCCAGCCATCAGACTTCCAGCAGTTCAACCCATTCTATGTTGTTGCCCTCACTCCGGTTTCGCTTGCCATCTTCAGCGCTCTGGCAAAGAAAGGCAAAGAGCCGTCGGCACCACGCAAGATAGGTCTTGGTATGCTTGTAGCAGCTGCAGGATTCCTTATCCTCACATTCGGTTCATTCGGCCTTGCATCTCCAAAGGAACTTGGCGGAACCGTAAGTCCTGACCTTGTTTCACCGACATGGCTCATTTCAACATATCTCGTACTTACATTCGCAGAGCTTCTCCTTTCGCCGATGGGTATCTCATTCGTATCGAAGGTTGCTCCTCCTAAGTACAAGGGCATGATGATGGGCGGCTGGTTTGCAGCTACAGCGATCGGTAACTACCTTGTATCGGTACCGGGACTCCTCTGGATGAGGATTCCTCTCTGGTCAATCTGGGTGGTACTCATCGCCATCTGCCTCATCGCAGGTGTGTTCATGTTCGCTAACATGAAGCGTATCGAGTCTGCTACAGAGTAGTACTACAAATAAATAGTTGTGGCAGCAGCTGCAGCCGGTCCTTCCCACTTCGCTGTTCACTGGGAACCTCCACCGGAGGTTCCCTTTATCGTTCACGACCTTCCCTTTTCGGGAGCCAATGCCGGCAACAGCTGCTGCCACAACTATTTTAATTGAAAGGGAATTTTATTATATTTGTAGGTTATTATGGACGCAGGAATCAAGGAGACGCTGATCGGGTGGGCGGAAGAGTACAACGACCCGAAATACTTCCAGGAAGACCCGATAATCTTCCCGACGAAGTTTGCTCGCAAGTATGAGGCGGGCGAGGCCGTTCTTGCCGACGTAGAGATTGCGGGTCTGCTTGCCGCGCATCTGGCATGGGGCAGGCGCGCGATGATCGTTAGGGACTGCGACAGGATGTTCGAGGAGATGTGCTGGAGGCCGTATGACTATGTGATGAATGGAGAGTACAGGAATGAGGATGTCAGCCTGCACAGGACGATAAAGTGGAGCCAGTTCGCACAGATCTGCGAAAACCTGCGTAACATATATGGAGAACGCGACAGCCTGGAAGGACTGACCGACACAGACATAAG
>RHMF01001387.1_pt1 | contig 11049 bp, 8 predicted proteins | sample 5365151 | NCBI WGS metagenome assembly RHMF01 (sample SAMN10266501, study PRJNA497801) | feces metagenome | isolation source: feces | host: Bos taurus | place: China: Prairie of Fairy Mountain | collected 2017-08-14 | reverse complement strand
AACGTGAGTCTGCCACAACAATGTGGAAGAATGCGAAATTCTTCTTTCCGTGGCGCTGAAGACGAATTTTAACAGCCATTGTGAATCTGTTTTAATAATGTTTAATAATAATACCAATATTTCCTACTCGAGGAAAAGCGTGCAAAGATATTGTTTTTTTTTCTGACATGCAATAAATACCTTAACTTTCTTTCACAGAGCATCTTTGCAGCCCTTCTGAACGTCTTTCCTGTCATCCTGAACGCCAGTGAAGGATCTTTTTAGCAATTTTTTCAAAAATTTTTGCATAAAAGTTTGCAGGTTTAAAATTTTGTCGTACCTTTGCAATCCCAAAACAAAAGAAGCGGTGGTGGTGAAATGGTAGACACGCTACTTTGAGGGGGTAGTGGGAGCAATCCTGTGCGAGTTCGAGTCTCGCCCACCGCACGAAGGAGATCAGCAGAAACGCTGGTCTCTTTTTCGTTATATATGCATGTGAAATGTCATTTATTTTGTAATTTTACGGGACTGATAACCATTTGATATGCATACACTGAAAAATGATGTCCTTACCGTTCTGGTAAAGGAACATGGTGCAGAGCTCGCCAGCATAAGAAAAGGCTCTACCGAATATCTGTGGCAGGCAGACCCTGCATTCTGGGGAAGGCATTCGCCCGTATTGTTTCCGATTGTGGGTAGCGTGTGGGAAAAGCGTTATCGCGTGAGCGGCAGGGAATATGAACTGGGTCAGCATGGTTTTGCCAGGGACATGGATTTTGCCATGGTCAGCTCCAGCGATACGGAAGTGCGTTACAGGCTGGAGTCTTCCGAAGAAACTCTTGAAAAATATCCATGGCCTTTCGTTCTGGAGATAGCCTACAGGCTCCATGACAACAAGCTTGATGTCATCTGGGAGGTGTCCAATCCCGGAACAGAAGACATGTATTTCCAGATAGGGGCCCATCCTGCATTCAATTATCCTGATTATGATCCGGACAGACTGGAGAGAGGATTCTTTTCTTTCGACAGGTCAGAAGGGCTGGAATGCATCCGTATAAAGGAGAAGGGCTGTGTCGATGCGGAGACAAAATATCCTCTGGAAGTGCCTGCAGACGGCCTTCTGCCGGTCACCCGTGAGACATTCGATGCCATTGATACCATAATGCTTCAGGATTCGCAGATCGGAAAGGTCACTTTCCACCGCATTGACGGATCGCCTTGGCTGAGCCTTTCTTTTGATGCACCGGTTGTGGGAATATGGTCTCCTCCTACAAAGAATGCTCCTTTCATCTGCATAGAACCATGGTACGGCAGATGTGACAGGGCCGGCTATGAAGGGGAGTACAGAGACAAGGACTGGATCAACCGTCTTGCTCCCGGAGAAAGATTTTCAAGCGTCTATACCATAGAAATAGCATAGTCTTTGATTTGCCTGCGTTTTGGTTAGTTAATGTAACAAAAACGCAGGTTTATTATGAAAAGTCTGATTCCTTTGGCCCTGGCTGCAATCATGTTTCCGGGCCTTCTTATCGCTCAGGAAAAGTCTTATGACAATTCGCCGATCCCAAGTTTGGATCTGGGCAGGTTTCTCGGAGTGTGGTACGAAATCGCCCGTTTCGATCACAGTTTTGAAAGAGGCATGGACAATGTCGCGGCCGAGTATCTTCTTCGCGATGACGGAAAGATTCTGGTACTGAATTCCGGCTGGAAGAACGGAAAGTATAAGGTGGCTGAGGGTAAGGCCCGACAGGTGGATCCGCTCACCGATCCGGCGCATCTTGAAGTCTCGTTCTTCCTGTCATTCTACAGTGATTACAATGTCCTGATGCTCGATGACAACTATCAGGTAGCCCTGGTAGGAAGCAAAAGTCCGAAATACCTCTGGATCCTGTCGCGTGTGCCGGTTCCGAAAGATGCCGTGATTGATGATGTCCTCGAGGAAGCCGAAGACAGGGGATATGATACATCAAAGCTGATCTGGGTGGATCAGGATATAAATACTGCTATTCCTTTTTAAGGATGAGGTTCAGATACAGTCCCGGAGAAGCCGCTACAGGTTTCTCCGCGGCGTATTTGCCGGCGGCCTCAAGCTCAGGCATGAATGAGCGGGATGTGTGGTCGATCACATAAAGGTCCATCAGCTGCTCTTCTTCCTCTCCGGGAACAAGCCTGATTCCGATATATGATTCCTGATCCTCGCTCTTATCTGTCTTTGAGAAATAGCGGTTGGTCCTGCCTATCAGGAATGTCTGGACAGGGGCAATGCTGCCGTCTGTCAGCTCCAGATCGATAACCGGTCCTTTCTTCATCTGTGACTTTCCTTCAAAATAATACATGAATGCAGAGGAGAAGAACGGATTGAAGCCGAACTCGCTGTCAATGTTGATCTCGTCCAGTCTGTTTATCGGCGAAAGCTGACCATAGCCGGAACATGCTTCTTTCCAGTGTCTCTCCATGTAGACCGAATCGGTAACAAGTGTATCACCTCTCCACTTGCCTTCCATGGCCTTCCATTTCCCGTCCAGCAAGTCGATCTCCACTTCGGAAACCTCTCCGGCGCCGAAATCCTCTCCGAATGTCATGTTCAGCACTATCTTGTCCATTCCTTCAGCCGGTTCCGGAATGAGGGACTTCAACTCAAGGACGCCGTTTGATGCTCCAGCTCTGATGACGAATCTTGTGCTGTCGGAAAAAATGAAATCACTCCCTTCTACAGCTGTGGATTTTTCTGCATTGACGTTCAGGAATACCTCTATGGAATCTTTTGCCAGCTTTGTCTTTCCGGCCTTGTCAGTAAGCTGGAATATAATGTCAGTTGAATCGGTCAGCATCTTGTAATCTCTTGCAAATGAGATGTATGCGAGCTTGTCGTGAAGGGTGAACTCTGATGTAAGATACTTTCCTCCCTCAAAGCCTTCAGGAAGCTGCACAGACATGCTGAGCGTCTTGTCCGTACCGAGTTTCAGCGCTGTAACCACAATTGAATCGACAGGTGATTCACCGCCGAAAACAAATGCGTCAGCAGAGACCTTGTAGTCGATGCCGGGCTCTGCCGTGCCTCCGAATACAACCGGAAAACTGATCTCCTGCGTGCTGTCCGCCACATTTGCGACCGCTAGTCTGAAGATTGCCGTTGTGTCTGTCATTTCAGGCTGTGCTGAAAACAGCGAAGCAGCCGGGTTGAGGCTGATCTCGTCCTGGCATGAGGCGAGGACTGCCAAGATTATGGATAGTATTGCGAATATTCTCTTCATTCTGCAAATATATGAATTATTCTCCTATCATGTCCGGACCCTACCAAATTGTAGGGAGGAAATGTGACCTCCGGTCATTAAAAGTCGTGATTTTTCCGCCTGAATATGCCTTGCGAGGCTTGCGGATTGAATAAAAGCCATATATTTGCGCGCAGCGCAAAAACAGCTATATGAAACTATCGGAACTGAAGACGGGAGAGCGTGCCGTGATCGTGAAGGTCAACGGCCACGGAAGCTTCCGTAAAAGAATAATAGAGATGGGGTTCGTGAAGGGCAACAAGGTGAAGGTCATCCTTAACGCCCCTCTCAGGGATCCTATCGAATATGAGATAATAGGATATAAGATATCCCTCCGACGTGCAGAGGCCGACAATATCGAGGTCATCAGTGAGACGGAGGCTAAGGAGCTTCTCTCGGAAAGAGAGGCTCTGCCGGCATTGGATGCCGCAGGGGAGGCATATCTCGAGAGGGAGATGACCACTCTGGCGGAGGAAAGACGCAAGGTCATAAAGGTCGCATTGGTGGGAAACCCGAATTGCGGCAAGACCTCGCTCTTCAACATCGCTTCCGGCAGTCATGAGCATGTGGGCAACTACAGCGGAGTGACCGTTGATGCGAAGGAGGGTATATTCGAGCATGGCGGATACAGATTTGTCATTGTGGATCTTCCGGGCACATATTCATTGTCTGCATATAGCCCGGAGGAACTTTATGTCAGGAGAAATCTCGTCGAGGACATGCCTGACGTAGTAATCAATGTCGTGGATGCATCCAATCTTCAGCGAAACCTGTATCTCACCACCCAGCTTATCGACATGAACCTCCGTGTCATCATGGCCCTGAACATGTATGACGAGCTTCAGGACAAGGGTGATAAGCTGGATATCAGACAGTTGGGATATCTTTTGGGAATGCCGGTGGTACCGACTGTAAGCCGTACAGGCAAGGGTATCGACGAGCTTTTCGATACTGTTGTGCAGATCTATGAAAAGAGCGACCCTCATCTTGCACGCCATATCCATATCAATCACGGCGCCGAGCTCGAGCAGAGCATAGACCGTATCAAGCATCTTCTTCAGAAGAACACGGATATCCGCTACAAATATTCCACCCGTTATCTTGCCATCAAGTATCTTGAGAATGACAAGGAGGTCGATAGGGTGGTGGAGTCTCTTCCGAACAGGGATGAGATTATTTCTGCCCGTTTTGATGAGCAGAAAAGGATCGAGGCCCTGCTGAATTCGGGACTTGAATCTGCTTTGGTCGATGCGAAATATGCCTTCGTCCAGGGAGCCTTGGCCGAGACATATGAACCTTTTAAAGGCAAGAAGCGCCGTCATACCCTGACGGACAAGATCGATGCTGTCATCACCAACAAATGGCTGGCCTTCCCGATCTTCTTCTTCCTGCTTTATGTCGTGTTCCAGAGCACATTCCTTTTCGGAGAATATCCGATGAGATGGATCGAATGGGTTGTGGAACATTTCGGCGCATTCGTAGCTTCGGTCATGACAGACGGATGGCTGAAGGATCTGGTCGTGGACGGCATCATCGGAGGAGTCGGCAGCGTCCTTGTATTCCTGCCTAACATCCTGATACTCTACATGTTCATATCTCTGCTGGAAGATTCGGGATATATGGCCCGTGCGGCCTTCATCATGGACAAGCTCATGCACAAGATCGGCCTTCATGGCAAGTCCTTCATCCCTATGGTCATGGGATTCGGCTGCAATGTGCCGGCGATAATGGCGACAAGAACCATCGAAAACCGCAAGAGCCGTCTTATCACCATGCTCATCATTCCGCTGATGTCCTGCGCCGGACGAATGCCTGTGTATGTGCTCATCGCGGGCGCATTCTTCCCTCGCCATGCCGGCCTTGTGGTGCTTGGACTCTATGCCCTGGGCATACTCATGGCCATAATCGCCGCAAAGGTGATGAGCTTCTTCTTCAAGGAGGATGACCTTCCTTTTGTGATGGAGCTGCCTCCATACCGTGTGCCTACCGCGAAATCGGTATTCCGCCATACATGGGAAAAGGGACGTCAGTATCTTCAGAAGATGAGCGGCATCATCCTCATCTGCTCGATGGTGATATGGTTCCTCGGATATTTCCCTAATCACGATGCATACGATTCCGTTCAGGAACAGCAGGAACACTCATTCATCGGCTATGTCGGCAAGGCCATGGAGCCTGTGCTCGAGCCGCTCGGCTTCGACTGGAGGATGGGCGTCGGCATCGTTGCAGGTGTTGGCGCCAAGGAACTGGTAGTCAGCACTCTCGGAGTCATGTATGCCGATGAACAGCCGATGGGGGATCTATCGACATGGGTGGACAAGTCCGAGGGTGAGGATATTCCGGTGCCGGTGGAGCCGGCTGGCGAGACCAGGCTTCAGAAGGCCCTGGTGCGTTCGGTGACCCCTGCCGCCGCATTGGCCTACATGGTCTTCATTCTCCTGTATTTCCCATGCATCGCAACCTTCGTCGCCATCAAGAACGAAAGCGGCGGCTGGAAATGGGCCATAGTTACGGCCGTATATACCATATTCCTGGCATGGGTGGCCGCCTTCATCACCTTCCGCATTGCCTCCCTCCTGATCTAGCGTGGAACGTAATTACTTGGTAGTCAATTAGAACCTTATACCCACGTGCTCCCCTATGTCGGCACGTGGGTAGTGGTAAGATATTGATGCTCATGGATTTGTGCTCCACGAAAAATGAGGCTACATATAGCGGAAATATGCGGCGGAGGCTGCGGTGAGGGCTGCGGTTTCTGTGCGTAGACGGGATGCGCCTAGATGGACAGGGATGAAACCCTTGGCTAGTGCCAAGTCCGCCTCGGCTTTTGAGAAATCGCCCTCTGGTCCGATCATGACTATGATTTCGGAACCATCGAACCCCTCGAGGACTTCCTTGATGCTGCGGCGTGGAACCCTTTCGTCTTCGAAACAGTATGCTATCAGCTTCAATCTGCCGTCCTGCCCGTCCCCGTTCGCGTCGATGAATTCCTTTACGGATACGGGCTCATTGACAACGGGAACAGCAGCTTTGAGAGACTGCTTTGCAGCGCTGATCAGGACCTTTTCTACACGGGCGGTCTTCAGCACGCGCCTTTCGGAATGTTCTCCGATGACAGGAGAAAGCTCATCGAATCCTATCTCGCATGCCTTTTCGGCGAACCATTCATAGCGGTCGTTGTTCTTCGTAGGACATACGGCAAGATGAAGCCTGTACGGGTGTGAGCCCCATCCCTCCTCGGAAGAAAGGACAATGGCTTCCACGCCTTTGGGACTGTCGGCCGTGATGCGGCAGCGGTATAGTGTCCCGCATCCGTCGATCACGGATATCTCGTCTCCACTTCTGTGGCGGAGAACCTTAATGCAATGTCCGGACTCATCCTGGTCCAGGCGGCAGATGTTGCCGTCGATGTCTCTAGAGAAGAAAAGTTCCATTTTGATGAAGGGAATGAATACGCAAATATAATCAAAATGCTAATTTTGCAGTACTAATCCTGAATTTAACCTGATTATGAAAAGATATCTTTCATTGGATGTTTTCCGCGGAATGACCGTCGCTCTGATGATCATGGTGAACAATCCTGGTTCGTGGAGCACTATTTTCCCGCCATTGAGGCATGCCGCCTGGGAAGGCTGCACTCCATGTGACCTTGTCTTCCCGTTCTTCCTGTTCTGTGTCGGAGTGTCCATGGCTTTCTCATTGTCGAAGTTCAGCTCGCTTTCGTGGGAGGCATCGCGCAAGGTGCTCAAAAGGGGAGTGCTGCTGTATGTCGTCGGCCTCCTGCTGACGGCCTTCCCGTTCTATCCGTATCGTATGGATCCGGATCTGACCCTATGGCAGAATTATGCTCAATGGCTTGGTAATCTGCGACTTGTGGGTATACTTGCGAGAATCGCCATGTGCTATGTGGTCGCGTCGGTCCTGGCTCTGTGGCTCCAGACTCCAAAGAAGATATGGGGCGCGGTTGCCGTGCTCTCAATTATGCATGTGGGACTTCTTCTTGCGTTTGCAGGACCTGAAGGAGCCTTCTCGCTGGAGGGTAATTTCGGCAGAAGACTGGATATCGCCATATTGGGAGAAGGCCATGTCTACCATGGGTACAGCAATGCGGAAGGAGTGCCGGTGCCTTTCGATCCGGAAGGCTTCTTCGGAGCATTGACGGGCTCATGCACGGTGCTGATCGGCTATCTCGTCGGAAGAATGATCAGGAAGAACAGCGAGCCTTCGCTGCAGCATGCGCTGGTGGCAAGGATGTATACATTTTCGGCCGTGGCTCTTGCAGGAGCGATGCTCCTGAGCATATGGATCCCGATCTGCAAGCCTTTGTGGTCGGTTTCATATGTGTTCTATACAGCCGGCTGGGCAATGTTCGTGATGGCATTCCTGATGTACCTTATAGATATAAAGGGAGTGACGAAGCCTTTCTTCCCATTCCAGGCCCTCGGCATGAACCCGCTGGCGATGTTCGTCCTTTCAGGCCTTGTCGCCAAATCGCTTCCGAGATTCCTTCATTGGGACAGTGCTGCAATCTTCGGCGCAAATGAGTGGATGTCACTTCTTTATGCCGTGCTTTTCATGCTCTTCCACCTGCTGATCGCCGTCTTACTTTACAAGAAAAAGATATTCATAAAGCTCTGATCATGTACATAGGACTGATATCTGATACACATGGCGTCTTTGACGCCCGTTTCAAGGAGTTTCTTGCTCCGGTCGACCAGATCTGGCATGCAGGGGACTTCGGAGGAGGCATGGACCTGGCCGAAGAGATTGCCGCATTCAAGCCATTGCTGGGAGTGGCGGGCAATTGTGACAATCATGAATTGCGTTTCATCCATCCTCTCCACAGATTCTTCGAGTGTGAGGGTATGAAGATTCTCATGACCCATATCGGTGGCTATCCCGGACGTTATGATCCGAAAGCGCGGAAGCTGATTGATGAATATCATCCCGATATTTTCGTATGTGGTCATTCTCACATACTTAAGGTTGTACGCGACCCGAAGCGCGATATGCTTGTGATCAATCCGGGAGCGGCTGGAATCCAAGGCTTTCATATAGTAAGAACTGCCTTACGATTTCATATAAATAATGGGAAAATCCATGATATGGAAGTGTTTGAGCTTGAAAGATAGACGTTTGGGTGCATTAAAATTTGTAATTTAAAAATGTTCGCAGTACCTTTGCCGAGTAGTGTTTTGTTTAACCAGTTAATTTTAAGTGATCATGAAGAAGGTATTTATGTCTTTGGCAGTAGCAGCTGCTATGTTCGCTGCTGCTTCATGCGCTTGCAACAGCAACACTGAGAAGGCAACTGAGTGCACAGACTGCACTGAGTGCACAGAGTGCTGCGAGAAGGCTGATTCATGCTGCGCTAAGGAGTGCTGCGACAGCACTAAGTGCGCTGCTTGTGACAGCACATGCGTAGACTGCAACAAGGCTGAGTAATTTTTGCTTGACCTGATGACGGCCTGGCCGTCCGCTGAGATATTGTCCTGAAAAGAACAATATCTTTTTTTTGTTTATATTTGTACAAAATAGAATGATATGGCGACAGTAAAGACAAAGACGGTATGGTTCTGTAAGGCCTGCGGAAATGAAAGCCCTAAATGGATGGGCCGATGCCCTGCGTGCGGAGAGTGGAATACGATGGTGGAGGAAACGGTGGCTACCGGAAAGAAAAACGGCCCTGCAGCTGTGTCTGTGCCCGGTTCTGGCCATAAGCCGATGCCGCTGTCCCATATCGATTCATCGGTAGAGAACCGCATATCCCTGAATAACGGCGAGGTGGACAGGATCCTCGGCGGCGGACTGGTTGAAGGCTCTCTGGTGCTGATCGGTGGCGAGCCTGGCATTGGAAAATCGACTCTTTCTCTTCAGATTCCTCTGCATTGCCCCCAGCTCAAGACTCTTTATGTGACTGGCGAGGAGAGCGCCAAGCAGGTGAAACTCCGTGCCGCGCGTATCGGAGGCGATGATTCCAACTGTATGATATACAGCGAGACATTGATGGAGAACATTATTGCCGAGGCCCGCGCCATGATGCCGGATCTCATGGTCGTCGATTCTGTGCAGACCATGTTTTCGCAGAATGTGGAATCATCTCCTGGCTCCGTGACCCAGATCAAGGAGACTGCGGCCATGCTGCTCCGTTTTGCAAAGGAGACCGGCGTCCCTGTGATCCTGATCGGCCATATCACAAAGGAGGGAAGCATTGCGGGACCAAAGATCCTGGAGCATATCGTCGACGTAGTTCTTCAGTTTGAAGGAGATAACAGAGGTACATACAGGCTGCTCCGGAGCATAAAGAACCGCTTCGGATCGACTTCGGAACTCGCTGTGTTCGAGATGACCGGTAAGGGTTTGAGAGAGGTGAGCAATCCTTCGGAAATGCTGATTCCGATGCATGAGGAAGGACTCAGCGGTGTGGCTGTGAGTGCGATGCTTGATGGTACAAGGCCTTTCCTTATTGAGGTTCAAGCGCTTGTGAGTTCGGCTGCATATGGTACTCCGCAGCGAAGCGCGACAGGCTTTGATGTGCGTCGTCTGAACATGCTTCTGGCTGTGCTCGAGAAGAGGGCCGGATTCAAATTGAGCGTAAAGGATGTCTTCCTGAATATGGCCGGAGGTCTGAAAGTCAGCGACCCCGCATGCGACCTTGCGGTGATATCAGCCGTGCTTTCTTCCAATTTCGATTTCGCGATACCTTCCGACACATGCTTTGCCGGAGAGATCGGCCTCAGCGGCGAGATCCGTCCTGTGGCGCAGACCGACAGGCGCATAATAGAGGCGGCCCGTCTTGGCTTCAGACGGATATTCGTGTCAAGCTTCAGTTCTCTGGAAGGACTTGAGGGTCAGGATGTAAACGGAATAGAGGTGGTGAAGGTGGCTGATGTGCCTTCGCTCTGCCGTACCTTGTTCAAAGGCAATTAGTTAGCCTCTGCCAATGCTGTCATTATCTTGTCCAGCAGCGGCCTGATTTTCCATGTAGGAGCAGTACAGTTGTTGACCATTATCGAGAAGATGATGGTGTCTTCCTTGCATCCTTCGGTAGGGATGATGTATCCGCTGTAGCAGCGTACGCCGTTCATGGATCCGCTCTTTACCTTTATCCTCGCCTTGGTCTCGGCAGGACTGTTCTGCATGTTGTATGCGAGGGTTCCATGCGATCCCGGCGAAGGAAGTGAAGATACATAGTCCTCGAAACATGGCGATCCCATCATGGCCGAGAGGAAGTCGCATATGAAATCAGCTGATACATAATTCTGCCTTGAGAGGCCGCTTCCGTCGACAATCTGAACCCCTTTTGATACAGTGATTTTCAGGTCTTTAAGTACGTTGTTCAATGCTACATATGAAGAGTCGTAGCATGCGCTTCCGGTCTTTGCCTTTCCGATGCTCCTGAAAAGAGTCTCGGCGTAGAGGTTGTTGCTGGCATGGTTCGTCTCGAATGCGATTCTCTTGAGTGATGGCGAGGATGTCGAGCCGATCATGGTAAGGCTTCCGGCAGGTGTGCCGCTGATATCGGTACAGAGCCTGAAATCGGCCGGTCCTTCCGATGGAATGCCTATTCCCTTGAGATAGTCCGCGAAATAGCTGGCACATGTGTATTCAGGGAACTTGTTGCTACAGTCCACTCTTTTTCTTGCCCTGTCAACGCCGAATGTGCCCCTTATCTCCGCTACCGGAGCGAGGTCGCTTGCATACATATAGAGCTGGTCGCCGGTGCCTTTTCTGCCGGTCGCACAGCTGTAGCGGAACTCCATCCATGGGGTTGCAGGATAGCTTGGGTCTATGTTTA
>RHMF01001386.1_pt1 | contig 11052 bp, 8 predicted proteins | sample 5365151 | NCBI WGS metagenome assembly RHMF01 (sample SAMN10266501, study PRJNA497801) | feces metagenome | isolation source: feces | host: Bos taurus | place: China: Prairie of Fairy Mountain | collected 2017-08-14 | reverse complement strand
TTCAGTGCGCAGGCGGGTTATGAGAGCCTCTTTGGCAACTTCGAATGCAGCCTCAGACTCCGGCATATCGTTGATGATTTCGTCGAATGCCTCGATTGCGGTCTTCATCTTGTCGTTCTGGGTCGCTATGAATGCAAAATAGAAGTATGCCCCGTCCTTATGGTAAGGCTCGATGAGTCTTGCGCTTGAAGAGTAGGCAAGACCGCGTGCCTCACGCATTTCCTGGAATACGATGGCATTCATACCGCCGCCGAAATACTCGTTGTAGAGCGCAATGTATGGATCGGAAGCCAGATCAAGTTTCTCTCCTCTGTTGGAGTACTGGAGGTAGTAAAGCTGCTTGGCGTCATACTGGACAAGGAATACCTCGCTCTTGTCTGTAGGAAGGTAGGCTGGATACGTGCGCTCCAGAGGTTTCAGTTCTGCAGGGACTTTATGGTGCTCCTTGAGCAGGCCGGCAACCTGAGACTGCGAGTCTGGTCCGTAGTATATGACTTCGTGGCTGTATCCCATGAGGTCGCGTATCTTTCCGAGGAGTTCCTCGGATGTAAGCGCCAGGATGCCTTCGTTCGGAAGTGTGATCCTCTTTATGTACTCAGGTCCTAAGAAGACATAGCTCTGAAGTGCATTGAAGCAGCTTCCCTGATTGAGTTTTGCATCTGCGCGCGACTTGAGCATGTCGGCCTTGAGGTTTGTCAATATGTCCTCGTCAGGAACGGCATTGTAGATAAGGTCTTCCACGATATCCATCGCCTGGGGAATGTTCTCTGAGAGGCCTTCAATTTTAATGCTTGTTCCCGAGCTGCCTGCCCTGAGACTGAATGAACATGCCAGCTGGTACATCTTGGCCGCAATTTCCTCCGCAGTCATCGTCGGTGTTCCGAGGTAGCTGAGATAGTTGAATGCCAGATTCAGCGCCGGGTCATTCTCTGTACCTGTATCATATGTGTAGTTGACATAAGTGATGTCGTTGAGGGTGTTTTTGGCGTAAAGGACTTCAAGACCTTCTGCAGTGAAGATGTCCATATCCTTCTTGTAATCCACGAACACAGGTTCGATAGGCTTGACTTCGGTAGTCTTGATCTCAGCAAGGAAAGCGCTCTGAGCATCTCTGTTGGATTTGATCGGGGTTATCTTAGGTGCAGATACCTTCTGGACTGTCTTGTCCTCTCCCTGACGCTTGTATACGATGGCATAGCTGTTCTCAGTGAGATATCTGTTGGCCCAGTCGATCACATCCTGTTTTGTGACCTTGCTCATGTTGTCGATCTTAGCAACATCATCAGCCCAGTCTGTTCCGTTGATGAATGACTGCACATACATGTCGGCTCTGTCAGAGTTGTTCTCCAGCAGGTTCATCAGATTGAGCTTGAGGTTGTTGATGGTACCAGTAAGAAGTGTCTCGTCGAATTCTCCGTTACGGAGCTTTGTAACTTCCGCGAGGAGGATGTCGCGAACTTCTTCGAGAGTCTGTCCCTGCTTAGGGTTGCCCATCAGCAGGAACTCTCCGGCGTCAGGTCTTGTATACGACATCCCATATGCTCCCAAAGTCTTCTGCTGCTGGTTGACATTGAGATCAAGCAAGCCTGCAGAACCGTTGTAAAGGATTGAGGAAACGACGTCAGCGACAATTGCGTCCTTAGATGTGGCTCCAGGATATTTCCAGCCGATCATTATGTTTTCCGCATCGAGGCCAAAGACTTCTTTCTCCATAGGAGATCCGATCACATGTGTTGTCTGGAGAGTGAGCTCGGGAAGGTTCTCGTTCGGCTCCATCTGACCGAAGTGTTTCTCGATGATGCTTACCATCTCGTCAGGATCGAAATCGCCGCTGAGACAGATTGCCATGTTGTTTGGAACATAGTAGGTCTTATGGTAATTCTTGATGTTGGTTATTGAAGGATTCTTCAGGTGCTCCTGAGTGCCGAGAACTGTCTGTGTTCCGTAAGGATGGTCGGGGAAGAGCATTCCGTCCATAGTCTCGAGAGCCTTGCGGAAATCTCTTGTCAGAGACATGTTCTTCTCTTCATATACTGTCTCAAGCTCTGTGTGGAAACCACGGATGACCGGATGCATGAAACGGTCAGCCTCGATACGGGCCCAGTTTTCTATCTGGTTTGACGGTATGTCCTCCACATATACTGTCATGTCTGTAGATGTATAGGCATTTGTACCGTCAGCTCCGATAAGAGACATGAGCTTGTCGTATTCGTTAGGGATGAAATAGTCAGAAGCCTTGTAGCTTACAGAGTCGATCTTCTGGTAGATTCTTTCGCGCTCAGCCTGGTCTGTCGTGTTTCTGTAGACCTCGAAGAGTGCTTCGATTTCATCGAGCAGAGGCTTTTCGGCAGCATAGTCGGATGTGCCGAACTGCTCCGACCCCTTGAACATGAGATGCTCGAAATAGTGGGCCAGTCCTGTGGTTTCGGACGGGTCATTCTTACCGCCTACCTTTACGGCGATGTAGGTCTGGATGCGGGGAGTTTCCTTGTTTACACTCATATAGACCTTGAGGCCGTTGTCGAGAGTGTAGATCTTCGTGGCGAGCGGGTCGCCCTTGACAGTCTCGTACTTGTACTGTGAGCACGATGCAGCCAGCATGACCATCATGCAGACCGCGATTTGCAGCATTCGTTTCATTGGTATTGTTGATTTGTATAAGTTTAGTCTCTGCTTCTTGCGATGCCGATGTAGTAGAAGAGGGTAGCGAGAGAACCCAGTGCAGCTATCACATATGTATATGCAGCCCATTTGAGGGCGTCGATGGCCATAGGTCGTGTCTTTTCGTCTGTCACCCCAGCGTTCGCAAGCCATGCGACAGCTCTGCTGCTGGCATTTATCTCTACGGGTAGGGTGATGACGCTGAAGAGAGTTGTTGTCGCGAAGAGGGCGATACCGATCCAGATGAGGCTTGGGAATCTTTCGATGAAGATGATACCTGCGAGAAGTACCCACTGGACTATGTTTGACGCAAAACTGACAACCGGTACAAGGGCAGAACGCATGCTCAAAGGTGCATATTGTGTTGCATGCTGTACAGCATGTCCGCATTCGTGTGCGGCTACAGCCGCAGCAGCGATGCTCCTGCTGGCATAAACTCCCTCACTAAGGGCCACTGTCTTGGTCTGAGGGTTGAAATGGTCGGTAAGCATTCCTCTGGTCGGAACGACCTTTACGTCATATATTCCGTTGTCGCGGAGCATCTTCTGAGCGACCTCCGCTCCTGACATCCCGTTTGGGGTCGGTATTTTTGAATATTTGTTGAAACGGCTCTGGAGCATCTGCTGTACGATGAAACTCAGAACCATAATGAGGATCATGATTATCCAAATGTTCATGTTTTCTATGATTTGATTTAGTTATTACAAAAGGTAAGTTGCTTTACAAAAAGCAAGCCATTTACAAAAATAATACATTTGTCAGATAAATTACGTAATTTTGTCCGATTGAATCATTGATGTATAATGTATAGAGAGGAAGAATTTTCAAGGTTGGAGATAAATCTCGGCGGATGCCTTGAAAACTACAGATATTTCAGGTCGAAACTGAAGGAGTCAACCCGTCTGCTCGTGCTTGTGAAGGCTAATGCCTATGGGCATGGAGCTGTCGAGTTCGCTTCCGTAATGGAAGATGCTGGAGCTGATTACCTTGCTGTCGCATATCCTGTCGAGGGTATCGAACTTCGTCAGGGTGGTATCAAGGCTCCGATCATGGTGCTTACGGCCGGTACTGATTCGTTTGAGGAAATGATCAACTACGGACTGGAGCCCGGAATACCTAATCTGTGTACGCTCAAGGCGTTGTGCAAGGTACTCGAGAAACGTGATGTAAGGGATTTCCCCATTCATATAAAGCTTGATACAGGTATGCACCGTCTTGGCTTCATGTCTGAGGAGATGGGCTCCCTGATTGATTTCCTTAAGAATTGCGACAGGGTAAAGGTCAAGTCGGTCTATTCGCACCTTGCGGCTGCAGACGACCCTCAGAGCGATGGTTTTACCCTTGGACAGATAGCCCTTTTCCAGCAGAATGCTGACATGCTGTCAGATAGTCTGGGATACAGGCCGATGTATCATATACTTAATTCTGCCGGAATCGAGAGGTTCTCTGAGTATCAGTTCGATATGGTCCGTCTCGGTATCGGTATTTATGGAGTAAGTGTCCTGCCTGATGCAAGACTGACTCCTGTAGCTTCATTCAAATGCAAGATACTCCAGATCAAGACTCTCGGTCCGGGCGATGGCACGATCGGTTACGGTCGTCATGGAAAGATAGCTCCCGAAGGGACAGTCATTGCAACGATACCGGTGGGTTATGCTGACGGAGTGGACAGACACCTGAGCTGCGGCAGGGGATATTTCTCTGTCAACGGTAATAGAGTGCCGACGATCGGGAATGTATGTATGGACATGTCCATGCTTGATGTGACCGGTCTTGATGTGAAGGTAGGGGATACTGTTACAATCTTCGGAGAAGATCCAACAGTGTCAGAACTTGCCGGAATTCTCGGTACCATCCCTTATGAGATCCTGACCTCTGTCCCTCGCAGAATCAGACGTGTAATCGTCAGATAATTCTTTCAGCATGGAAAATATCAGCAGTAAATACAAAGTCCTTTTCGTGTGCCTGGGAAACATATGCAGGTCTCCGGCGGCACAGGGCATTTTCGAGCATATTGTCCGTGAAAACGGGATGGAAGATAAAATTGAGGCGGACTCTGCCGGTACATATAGCGGCCACCGTGGCGAGATGCCGGACAGAAGGATGAGGAATGCCGCCCTTTATCGTGGGTTTGCGCTGACTCACCGTGCGCGTCCTGTTTCCGGTCTCGATTTCCTGGACTTCGACCTTATCATCGCGATGGATGATCAGAACTATGAGGACCTCATGCATCTTGCTCCTTCTGTAGAGGCGACCCACAAGATCAAGAAAATGGCCTCGTTCCTGAGAGACCGTCAGATGTCATACATCCCTGATCCTTATTATATGGGTATGGACGGGTTCGGACTGGTCCTTGACCTTCTCGAAGATGGTTGTCAGAATCTTTTCGACACAATAAAAAAAGCAGAGTTTTAAGCTCTGCTTTTCTTGTCTTATTTGCTCTTCATGAATCTGAGACATTTCAGCATCCATGATGGAAGTGGCTTGATGTCGTCGCGTCCCTTGAGATTCAGGTAGATGCCGAATTTCTTCATGATCGGAATCTTGAATGTCTCGACGAATTCGATGAGTGTACCGTCAGGGTCTTCGATATAGGTGAAGTGGCCGTCTGCTTCTCCCATCTGGAAGTCGGCGCCGCTGTCACATACGAACTTATGGCCCATAGCCTCTGATGCCTTGCGGATTTCCTCCATGTTGCGGATATCAAAGCAGAGGTGGATGAATCCGGGATCTCCCCAAAGCCTCCCCTCATAAAGCTTACGAGGTGCAGGCACTCCCTCTTCGTCGATTCTCTGTACCAGCTCGATGTGTGATGTTCCGAGTACAGGACTGAGAGGTCCTTCGATAGGCTTTGATCTGGTCAGCATGACTCTGCGCAGCTTGTACTGTCCCCCCGGTACTCCCTTGAGGTCGTCAAATACTCCTGTTTCATCATACTCAACCTTGTCATAATCCATGATCGAACCATAGAACTTTATGGATTTCTCCATGTCTGAGACTCCGAGTGTGGCTCCGTTGTTTCCTCCTGTGTATTTGTTGTCTTTATAGAAGATATAATCATCCTCTTCCACATCAAAGATGTTATCCCACGGATCCTGTATGAAGAAATGCATCTTTCCTATCGGATTCGCTGCAGGCTCTGTCAGAATCTTCACCCCCTTTGCCTTCATCTGTTCGTATGCAGCCTGAACATTGCATGATTTCACCTTGCATGCGAAGATACCGTAATCACCGAATTCCGGTGTGAACTGTACGTAGTTGAGTTCTCTCTCTCGTGGTTCCCATACCTCGAAACCGCCGCCGCCCTGAAGATTGATCACGAGGATTGCATATCTCGGCTGTGGCTTGCCTCCTGTATAAGGGAGCATGCGCTCTGCAACTCCTACGTCGCCGAGAATCCTGATGTCTACTCCGAAGACGTCCTTATACCATGGCCATGCTTCGTCTACGCTTCTGACTCCGATTCCGACCTGCTGAACTCCGCAGATTACTTTTCTCTTTTCCATTTTTTGTGATATGTAATAGATTGATTATCAGTATTTTCCTTGTATGTCCTTGCCGCGTTTTTGCGGCAAGGAGTTTATGGTAAGTTGCTGGGCTACAGTGAGTTAGCTGCCACCATCAGCGGGCTGATACGTTGCGTGCGATGAGACGGAAGAGCCAAGGGACATATTTGTAGAACGGTACCATGATGGTATCGAATCCTCCGATGACTTTCTGATGCTTTCCACGCGCGATTGCCTTTATAGCAACCTTGGCACATTTGTTTACATCATAACCGTTTGCCTGTCCCGGATCCATTATGCCAGTAGCCTTTCCATTGCCGTCGAGTGCATTCTTGGATACCTCGGTGTGGATACGGCCGGGGATGATGATTGTAGTCTTGATCTGAGGATATTCGAGTGCTATCGTTTCATAAAAACCGTGGATCGCGTGTTTTGAAGCGCAGTATGCTGAGCGGACAGGGAATCCGAAGACGCCAGACACTGATGAAACCACTGCGATATGGACTCCTCTCTCGATGAACATGTCCTTGAGGGCCTTGACGAGATAGATTCCTCCGAAGTAGTTCACTTCCATCAGCCTGCGGTCAACGCTGATGTCGGTCTCCAGAGTAAGGGCGCGCTGTGATATTCCGGCATTGAGCAGAAGGAAATCAATCTGGTGACCTTCTGCCTTGACCCATGACACGAGCTCGTCAATAGATTCCGGCTTCTCGACATCGACGGTCTTGCACCATGATTTCACACCAAGTCCGATGCAGTTCTGCTGTACTTTCTCAAGTGTTTCGATTCTTCTGCCTGTAAGTATCACATTGGTACCTTTCTTTGCATACTGATATGCCATCGCTTCTCCGATACCGCTGCCTCCTCCTGTGATGAGGACTGTCTTGTTCTTAAAATCCATAATATAGTCAGGTTTAGTACTTTTAAATTCTATAACATAAGTCCGGCCTTCACTTTGTCGGCGATTTCCTGTCCCTTTACATGAGCCAGAATCGCAAGACCGAACTCCACTGCCCAGCCTGGTCCGCGTCCGGTGATGATGTTGCCGTCTACGACAACACCTTCCTTGACATACTCGACTCCTTTTGCTGTAAGGGCCTCCTCGAATCCGTCATAGCATGTCATCTTTCTGCCTTCAAGATCAGGAAGCAGCCCAAGGACAACGCTTGGGGCAGCGCATATTGCGGCAAGTGTACCGCCTTCAGTGTAGTGCTGCTGCATGATGTCCATGAGTTTTCCGAATGCTGCAAGGTTTGACGATCCTGGCATTCCTCCAGGGAAAATCATTACATCTGACGGTAGGCACGGGCCGAATGAAGTCGATGCCCTGAATTCTCCGAAAGCCATGTCTGCCACTACCGGGATACGGTTTGAACTGGTCACGATCCTGTCGTCGTAGATCGATACGGTCTTGACATTGATACCGCCGCGGCGGAGCATGTTGACGGTAGTGAGAGCTTCGGAAATCTCGAAGCCGTCAGCAAGAAATATGTATGTTCCTTTCATATGTTTTGTGTGTTTTCTGTGTTATAACCCCCAGTCCGAAGCCTTGTATGAGTCTTTGACTGCCTGCGGAACGTTAGGGAAATATGTGAATCCTGTAAGTTTCTCCAGATCGCTTACGGACATAAGGTCTTTTTCGCTTACCGCTATGCCCTTCGGAGTCGCATGGCTCCTGACAAATGCCGCGCACTTGATCTCGGAAGCCGTACATTGGGACAGAGGCTTGCCGCTATTTCCTTTCTTTGTTCTCAGAAGTATATAATAGAACATTGAAGGGCGGGTCACATCGCTTCTGCCACCGAATGATATTGTCTTCGGACTGTCGGTGTAGCCCCTTCTGTCAGTATAGGTCTTGAAGTATGTTCCGATGACCACATAGAGGGTGTCCGAGCATACCTGATCGTCAACCCAGTCTTCCAGAGTATTCCATCCTCCTCCGCCTGTGTTGAATGTAGAGGAGTACTGAGGAGCTATATTGCTGTAATAGAATACCTGCTTGTTTGTCGCTGTAGAGGAGAGTCGCTCTGCCGATCCGAGCATATGGCCCTTGTTGCAGCTTCCGCCGGTGCTCTTTGAATAGTACTGTATGTCTGCAGGGATGCTCGGGTCTGTTGCGTATGCATCAGTCCTGCTGGCTCCGCTTTCGTACATCTTATGCCTTGGCGCAGCAACCCATACCGGACAATGGTGCTCTGCACTGAAGCATACCGTATAGTTTCTTGCTTTCTTCCCTCCTGGTCCCTTCTCGTTTCCTGCGCAGATGTGGTGCGCATAATACAGGTTGCTGTCGTTGCTGTCAATGAGATAGTTTCCTGACTGTTTATAGTTTATCACAGGCAGTTCATACCACCCGTATTTTCCGCTTGTCCCCGGCACCGGGGTCGGTATTTCCGGCTCGGACGGAGTCTCAGGATCAGTCGGTGTCTCTGGTGTATCAGGTGTTTCCGGTGTGTCAGGCGTCTCCGGCTGCTCCGGCTCTGGATTTGTGCCAGGGTCGGATGGAGTGTCTGATGCCTTGTTCTTGCGGAAGAGCGTCAATTCCTGCTGACTGCCGGTATAGCATCGGAACATATAGGCACTTGCATTCCATTGAAGTCTTCTGGATGTGTTTCCTGCAATCCTCAGCCAGATGCTGCCTCCTGTCTTATATGAAATCACCCATAGGTAGTCGTCGTCTCCGGTGACTGGTGCATCAGATTTCCTTGAAATGGAATTGCTGTCAGTCTCAAGACCGAGATAGCCGACTCCTGTCAGATTGATGCTGTAGTTTTCTCCGACCTTAGATATTGTAGCCTTGAATGGATCTCCTTTCTCAGCAGGTATGCCCTGGTCTGTCAGATCATCGAAGAGGTCATTGTTAGACAAGCCTTTAGTGCCGTCCATCGAATCGAAAACGATAATGCTGCTCTTGCTGCTGTATGTGATGATATACTCGCCGGACCAGTCTTCGTAAGTCTGGCTGACCTTGGTATAAAAAGCCTGTTCCGCCGGAGCACCATCCTCTCCAGGTACTTCTGGCAGTACATCCTCAGGCTCCTGATCTGTCGGGATGTCCTGATTGCCGTTTACGGCAGCCGTGTCGCATGCGATGAAAAGCAATGCGGCGATTATGGTTATGAATAATGATATTCGTTTCATAAATTGATGATAAATCATACAAATTTAAGAAACATTCGCGAGATATCAGCCCTCATACCGAAGAATCTTGCGATACGGCAGCATGTGGAATTCCTGTAATTTCATTATCTTTATCCCATTAATTGAAATTCTCAGTCATGAATCCGAAGTTATTCTTTATTGCTGCTCTGTGCTTTCTTGTATTGTCTTGCACATCCGAACGCTATGCTGAAGTGGAGTTGAAAGGGACTGATGTAGTCCTGACTACGCCAGATGGAGCTGTTCAATGCTTCAATCCTTCATTTATCATTTTTTATGCAGATAAGGATCCGGTAAAGAAGCTTCGTCGTGGCAACTTCGGCTATAAGAAGGCTGAAGGAGAGGAGCATGGACTCCTATATAATGTACCTACGTGGGGAAAGCCAGATGATTTTGTGCCGGATCCGGCGCTCCATGTGGAAGACGGATACAATCCTGAGACTGACCGTTCATATGGAGCAGGAAGGACGGCGAATATGTTCATGGCCGCTCCGTCCGTGACTGTTTCTGCAGTGTCTGCTGCGATGGAGGAAGACAAGATAGTCTGGAAGTTCGAGGAACATCCCGACTGGGTGCTTAAGGCAGAAGTGTCTGTGGGGAAGGATCATGGTGCTCTTCCACGTGTATCGATGGAGTTTCATCCTAAAAAGGACGGATGGTATTCGGTCGGATATATAGGAGCACCTGACTGTATATTTGAACAGGTGGAGGAACGATGGCAGGCACATATATGGAGTGAGAGGCGCTTCCCTAATCAGTCATTCCTGTCGGAAGCGTTCAGGAATTCCATACCGACAACCCTCGTGACATGCAAAGGAATAACGACAGGCGTCATTGCAGATCCTTCGTATGTCCCTTTCGAATCGACTCCTCCGACAAGTGCAAACTCGCAGTTTGGAGTCATGCTTCGTAATTCGGCGGGGAATGCCCAGCCGATGCTTTTCGCGCCGGTACTTGGCAACAAAGATTCAAGAATGAAGGCAGGGGACTCATTCCGTTTCGATTTCTGGCTATATCAGAAGAAAGCGTCTCTGATGGAAAGCTTTGAGGATATCGCAAGGGATTTCTGTGAATTCCGTGATCTGCGCCGTAATTCCACCTGCAATCTTAACACCACCATAGAGAACACCCTGGAGTATTGCCTCAGCCCTTATGCAATGTTCATCGACTCGCTCAGGGGATGCAACTATTCTACTGATGTGCCTGGAGCAGTGAAGAATATATCCGGTCTTCATGCTCTTGAATTTTCTATCCTGACCGACAGGGAAGACATCTTTACACGTATGGCGAGACCTATGCTTGAATATGGCCTGTCCAGAGAGAGATTCCTGTTTTCTCCTTATGACAATGTGAAAGGACAGAATACATCGAGCAGGATAAACGGTCCAGGCGTCCCTGTGACAGATCTCCTGACATCATATGTCTATTCGCAAGGAAGGTCCGAATGGTTTCTGGAAGCCGGTAGACAGCTTTATGAGGATAAGACGGTAAGAAAACTGAATCTGGATTACAGGTCATATGAGGACAGATGGCTCAATTCGCTGGAACTTTATCATGTGACAGGGCAGAAGGAGTATCTGGAGCAGGCGATAAAGGATTGTGACAGATATCTGGATACCAGAGTGAATGTGAGACAGACTGATTTCTATGACAAGTTCTCTCTCACAGATATCTGGATACCAGAGTGAATGCGAGACAGACTGATTTCTATGACAAGTTCTCTCTC
>RHMF01001385.1_pt1 | contig 11060 bp, 10 predicted proteins | sample 5365151 | NCBI WGS metagenome assembly RHMF01 (sample SAMN10266501, study PRJNA497801) | feces metagenome | isolation source: feces | host: Bos taurus | place: China: Prairie of Fairy Mountain | collected 2017-08-14 | reverse complement strand
ACATCGCTCGACGGACTGGATATAGCCTACTGCCGCTTTGACTATACCGACAAATGGAAGTTTGAACTATTGGCATCGCACACCTACCCCTACCCCGACGAATGGAGGGAAATACTGAGCCGATTGGAACAAAAATCGGCATGGGAATACGCAAAAGCAAACGTGGACCTTGGTCATTACTTTGGCAAAAAGGTCAACGAGTTTAAACAACATTATGGTGTAGAGTTGTTGGATTTCATATCCTCGCATGGGCATACCATATTCCATAGGCCCGATATAGGCATCACCACACAGATTGGCGACATCGACAGTATAGCGGCCGAAACGGGGCATTTGGTGGTGGGCAACTTCCGCACCTTCGATGTGGCATTGGGCGGACAAGGGGCGCCACTTGTGCCCATAGGCGACCAGCTGCTATTTGCCGACTACGACGCCTGCCTGAACCTTGGCGGTTTTTCAAACATATCGTTTAGGAAAAACGACAAACGGATAGCATTCGACATTTCGCCTTGCAATATGATTCTTAACCTATTGGCAAACAAAATGGGTATGGAATACGACCGCGACGGACTGACAGCACAAAGCGGAACAATAATAGAGGACCTGCTATCGCAACTAAACGCATTGGAATACTATAGCCGCAAGGCGCCAAAATCGTTGGGAAAAGAATGGTTGGTGGAAGAACTTTTGCCACTAATACCCTCCCATTGCCCCACTGCCGACCTTTTGCGTACACTATCCGAACATATAAGCTGCCAAATAGCCAAAGTAATAAACAACGAAAAACTAAGCAATGTAATGATAACCGGCGGAGGTGCTTTGAATACCTTTTTGATAGAGTGTATATCGTGCCGCTGCCCCCACACCAAGGTGGTGATACCCTCCAAAGATGTAATCAATTACAAAGAAGCCATAATATTTGCCTTTTTGGGAGTGCTGCGAATAAAAGGCATCAACAACTGCCTAAGCAGTGTAACGGGTGCCGGCACAGACAACTGTGGCGGCAACATATCGGGGATATCCCGTTAAACCAACGAGTCAACAAGATGATAAAACCTTGTTGACTCGTTACTTTCTTATTCCACTCTTTTGGAGTGTTCTTTCAATAATTTATTTATTCGCAAGTCCACCGCTATTTTGTCCAAAATAGTATGTGCTATGCAGTCTATCTCATGCCCTTCGGAATAGTCGGCAGGCGACACAAAGTTGGCTCTTCCGTCGCTTATCAGTTGCAAGGCACGCTTTTTGCGCTTTATATCGCCGGGTTTATAAACCGCCACAGCATGGCCGCCATGTTCCTTTATCATCTTCATGCAAGGCACATCGGTTTCGCCATCGCCAAAATATACCATGCTTGTAAACGGCACGGGACGTTCATCTTCGGGCTTATACTCGTTGATTCGGCTGTTGTCGCTCACCTCTTTTATGCCCTTGTTTATCTTAAAAAGGAACTGTGTTTTGGCAGTATAGTCCACCGCCACAGCAGGCCAATAGGCCACTCCGTCTATATTATATAGGAACGAACAGGCAAATATCTTTTCAAACTCATCGGCTATAGCCGTACCCTCTATCATCTCCTTCAATCCCGACGAGATAATATAATGCTTAACATCCAAGCCTTTGGAGCGACCATAATCGTTGATACGAGCAAACCAATCCTTTACGCCCTCAAATAATTCCACATCTTTGCCAAAACGCTGAAACGACTCACGCTTAAGCGAAATATCATTATTTTTGGCCATCTTTATCATCAAATACATATAGCAGAGTATATTGCTGGCATCATTTTCTTTGGAAAGACGAGCATTCTCGGCCCAAAACTCATCGGCATTCTTGCCAATGGCCTTTATAAAACCATATTCCTGCATATTGTCCGGCGAAAGAGTGCCATCAAAATCGTATATAAAAGCCACAGTATCATATTTATTATTTGCCATATTTCATCAAGTTTAATTACATGCAAAGATACACATTTATTTGCAATAGACAAAAAATATAAGTGCGGGAAATAAATAATAATTAATGTTAATATACAAGCATTTAAGTACGCAATATATAAAAAATACGTATCTTTGCCGATGCTTAAACAATGTCAAATATGAAAAAAGCAATCGTATTAATCGCATTAGCAATATTTTGCAGTGGATACACAATAGCACAAACTACGGAAGAAGAAGTAGTAGAATTAATCAATTATGTAGAAAAACAGCCTGAATTTCCAGGTGGAACAGATTCGATGTTCGCTTTCATTCAACGAAATATCAGATATCCCGAAGAAGCAAAGAGGTCCGGTATCGAAGGACGTGTTTTCGTTACTTTCGTTGTCGAGAAAGACGGACAAGTGAGCGACGCCAAGATTCTTCGCGATATAGGAGGAGGCTGTGGCGAGGAAGCAATACGTGTGGTAAATATTATGCCTAAGTGGAAACCGGGCAGCCTCAGAATAGGTGGCGAGCCTGCACGTATGCAATTCAATCTGCCGGTAATGTTTAAATTGAAAAAAGAAGACAAGAAATAAAAACTAAATAACATATACAGAAATGAAAAAGTTGATTTTATTAGCAGCCGTAGCATTATTCTGCGGCACAAGTGCAATGGCACAAACCGACGAGGTAGACGAGGCAGTATTTGTTGTAGTGGAAAAATCGCCTGAATTTCCGGGTGGCGATGATTCTTTGTATGCCTTTATTGGCCGCAACATTAAATATCCCGAAGCGGCAAAGAAAAACAAAATAGAAGGACGTGTTTTCGTTACTTTCGTTATCGAGAAAGACGGACAAGTGAGCAACGCCAAATTACTTCGTGATATCGGCGGTGGCTGTGGCGAAGAAGCATTACGCGTTGTAAACAGTATGCCTAAATGGAAACCGGGCACTCAACGTGGCAATCCGGTACGCGTACAATTCAACCTACCAATAATGTTTCAATTACAAAAGCAGACATCTGACTCCAAATAAAAATCAAAAGCCGCTATCCTTGATAAAAAGATAGCGGCTTTTCAGTATCGCTTAGTATTGTAGTTTTCTATCGTTTGCTTTGCGAAAGTTTGGCTTCTACCGACATGGTAGTGTGTGGCACCACACGCAAACGTTCCTTAGGTATCAGTTTTCCGGTAACTTTACATATACCGTATGTTTTATTTTCGATACGCACCAAAGCAGCTTTCAAATCCTTTATAAACTTTAGTTGACGTGCAGCCAACTTGGCATTTTCTTCTTTCGAAAGCACATTGCTACCTTCTTCCATAAGTTTGAAAGTGGGAGCAGTATCGCTAATATCACTTCCTTCGTTTGCCACTGCCGCTGTAAGCAATGCCAAATTTTCCTCTGCCTTTTCTAACTTCTGAAGAATAATTTCCTTAAATTCTTGTAATTCTTCAGACGAATAGTAGTTCTTTTCGCTTTTTACGTTACTCTGATTTGTCATAGTTCTTTCTGTTTAATCATCTGACAATTAATCTCTATACCAATCTTTGCAAGACTTTTGGTCTTACCATTCTAAATGCAAAGATACACATTTATAATCACTTTACAGACCGAATAACGCAAAAATTCGTGTAATGTTGTTAACCGACACAAATATTTTTTAATGTTTATGCGACTTTTGGAGACTTTTTATTGTTGATAAGTTTTTTTAATATAATTTGTCTATCATATTTTTTATCCTGAGCAGTTCTGCCACACTCCATGCCTGAGCCACTGCGCCACGTGGTGTGTGAGGCTCGTCGCCATCGTATATCTCGGCCACCGTGCCTATACAATTTTCTTTAAGAGCAGATTCCATATCGGCATATATACTCCTTGCAAACGAGATACCCTCAAAACCATACACCTTAAGATAAGCCTCCACAAATGGACCCAACAGCCACGGCCATACGGTACCCTGATGATAAGCCAAATCCCTTTGGGCCTGCGAGCCTTGGCAGTGCGGATGATAATTGGTATCGGTAGGCGAAAGCGTACGCAAGCCTCTTGGAGTCAAGAGTTCGTCTTTTACTTTATCCACCACTGCTTTACGCATATTCTCATTAATAGGCGAATAAGGCAACGACACGGCAAATATCATATTCGGACGGATAGAGAAGTCGCTATAGTCGGGCAAGACACAATCGGCCAAATAGCCATAGTCATCGTTCCAAAAAGTAGATTGAAAGTGCAACGGTATGTCTTCGGCAATGTCTAACCATCCTTTTACAAATTTTTCATCGCCGGCATAGGTAGCCATCTCTATACAAAACGTTATGGCATTATACCATAAAGCATTCACCTCTACTGCATAGCCCTTACGTTGTGTTACGGGTTTGCCGTCCACTATGGCATCCATCCATGTCAAGGCTTTTCCTTCTTCGCCCTACCATAGCAGTCCGTTATCGTCCATACGTATAGAATAAAACGTACCATTGCGATAATTATTCAGTATATCCTTGCATATCGAGCCATATTTATGCCATACCCTCTTGTAATATCTAGTGGAATCGGCATACTGCTGCAATGTCCAGAAAAACCACAACGAAGTATCTACGCTATTGTAACTATTCCGTCCCTCGACAGAAATATTTGGAAACAGACCTTGGTTGAGCGAGTGTTTCATGGTATCTATCACACGGGGTATAATATCTATTTGAGCCAACGATATTCCCGGCAACGATATAAAGGTATCTCTACCCCATGTGCCAAACCAAGGAAATCCGGCTTTGATGTAAGTATGCTTATCCTTTTCGGTTATGATAAACTGCTTGGCGGCTTTTTGCAGACACGAAGCGTATGAAGTAACGTCGCGACGATGAGCCAACTCCTTATTGAATCGTGAGCGAATGGAGTAAGGCTCCATCTCGGATAGCGACACCGAAAGATAAAGTATGTCCCCGCTATGCAAAGCATATTCCATAGTACCCGGAGTAAAAAGATCTTCGGTGGCTTCGTAGCCTCTACTCTCTTCGCAAGGGTAGTAAACATTATGCCAGCAGTCTGGCACATAGGTAAACATAGGAGGCTGCGAAGACTGCAAGAACACCACATCCGACGGAAAACCTTTTATAACCTTTATCCCATTACTCGTATTTCGAACCATTGGTAGGCCTGCTTCGCCATAGTTAAGGCCATGCACACCACGAAAAGCAAAGAAAGGATTCAACCGTAATACTATAGGCAATGGTGTTTCCAACACCTGATAGCAATAAATCAATTGTACGGCATCTTGCATCAACAACACACTTTTGCGTATCTTCATCTCGCCACAGGTGTAGGTATACTGCAATGTCGGCGACACATCGGCCGAAACAATAGCAGCCCTATGCTCCGGCAACTCCACAGCGTTTGTAAACAACATCGAATTTAATCCATATTGTTCATCTTTATATACAACTATTTCGCTCATACACGACAGCATAACCTGATTATCGGGAGATATCTGCTTTTGCGGAGCCACCAACGCCCCATGATATTTGCGAATATTACATTGATACAAGGTAGTATTATAATAACATCCAAGAGGATTAGTCATCAATACCTCTTTGTTCATCAACTCTGTCTTCTTGCTCAATATATCGGAATTTAAACTTAAATAACTCATAACTACAACTATTTTGCTTTGTATATAACAATAGTATAATATTAGAGTTTTAGCCATTCAGAAATATTGGTTTATTTAGAGTGTATAAAAAAAAGAAGAGGCCGAAACGACGACCTCTTCTTTATATGGTTTAAAGTTATTATAATAACTATTGTCTTGCAGCAATTAGCAATTCCAACATTTTGATAGCGGCATCGCTGATAACAGTACCGGGACCGAAAACAGCGGCAGCACCTGCTTGGAACAAGTAGTCATAGTCTTGAGGAGGAATAACACCACCCACAACAACCATAATATCTTCGCGACCAAGTTTCTTAAGTTCTTCTATAACTTGAGGAACTAAAGTTTTGTGACCTGCAGCCAACGACGATACACCCAATACGTGAACGTCATTTTCAACAGCTTGTTTAGCAGCTTCGGCAGGAGTTTGGAACAATGGGCCCATATCCACATCGAATCCAAGGTCAGCGTAACCTGTAGCAACTACTTTAGCACCACGATCGTGACCATCTTGACCCATCTTAGCCACCATTATACGAGGACGACGACCTTCCATTTTTTCAAATTCAGCGGTCATTGCCTGAGCTTTCTTGAAGCTTTCTGTTTCTTTTGTTACCGAACTATACACACCCGAAATCAAATTAATGTTAGCTTTATAACGTCCAAATACTTTTTCCAAAGCGTAAGAAATTTCGCCCAACGAAGCACGTTTACGAGCAGCGTCGATAGAAAGTTCCAACAAGTTGCCTTTACCTGTTTCAGCACATTCTGTAAGAGCAGCCAAAGCAGCTTGTACTTCTTCGTTGTTACGTTCTGCTCTAAGTTTAGCCAAACGTTTAATTTGAGCTTCGCGAACAGCAGTGTTGTCAACTTCCAAAGTTTCGATAGGATCTTCGTGATCCAAACGATATTTATTAATACCAACGATAACGTCAGTGTCGGAATCGATACGAGCTTGTTTGCGAGCAGCAGCTTCTTCGATTCTCATCTTAGGAATACCACTTTCGATAGCTTTAGCCATACCTCCAAGTTTCTCGATTTCTTGGATGTGAGCCCAAGCACGATGAGCTATTTCGTGAGTCAACGATTCTACGTAGTACGAACCTGCCCATGGGTCAACCACACGACAAATGTTGGTTTCTTCTTGCAAATAAATTTGAGTGTTACGAGCAATACGAGCCGAGAAATCGGTTGGCAAAGCGATAGCTTCGTCCAAAGCGTTGGTATGCAACGATTGAGTGTGACCCAAAGCAGCTCCCATAGCTTCAACACAAGTACGAGCTACGTTGTTGAAAGGATCTTGTTCTGTCAACGACCAACCCGAAGTTTGGCTGTGTGTACGCAATGCTAACGATTTAGGATTCTTAGGATTAAATTGGCTTACCAATTTAGCCCACAACATACGAGCAGCACGCATCTTAGCAATTTCCATGAAGTGGTTCATACCAACACCCCAGAAGAAAGACAAACGTGGAGCGAAATCGTCAACCGACATACCGGCGTTAACACCTGCACGCAAGTATTCCAAACCGTCGCACAAAGTATAAGCCAATTCAATATCAGCGGTAGCACCTGCTTCTTGCATGTGATAACCCGAAATAGATATTGAATTAAACTTAGGCATATTTTTCGAAGTATATTCAAAAATATCAGCGATAATCTTCATTGATGGCAATGGAGGATAGATATAGGTATTACGTACCATAAATTCCTTCAAGATGTCATTTTGGATTGTACCGCTCAATTGTTCTTGACTTACGCCTTGTTCTTCGGCAGCTATGATGTAGAATGCCAATACAGGAAGTACGGCACCGTTCATAGTCATAGATACAGACATTTTGTCCAATGGAATTTGATCGAACAAAATTTTCATATCCAAGATACTGTCAACAGCTACACCTGCCTTACCTACGTCGCCCACTACGCGTTCGTGATCAGAATCGTATCCACGGTGTGTAGCTAAGTCAAAAGCAACTGACAAACCTTTTTGACCGGCAGCAATGTTGCGACGATAGAATGCATTAGATTCTTCGGCTGTAGAGAAACCTGCATATTGACGAATAGTCCAAGGTCTCATAACATACATGGTCGAATAAGGTCCGCGTAAAAATGGAGCTATACCTGCAGCATATTTCAAATGCTCCATACCCAACAAATCAACGTCGCCATAAGCAGGCTTAACGTCTATTTGTTCGGGAGTTTTCCAATTCTTTTCTATACCTTCTGCTTTTTCCCATTCTTGGAAAGAAACATGAGGTTTTTCTTGTGATTTAAAATCAACGTTTGAAAAATTAGGTCTCATTATCAATGTTTTATTATTTTATTCGTTAGATACAATAATTTGCAAATGTACGTTTTTTTTTCGGATTATTCATAGTTTTGTACGAAAAAAGAAGCATTAAATATAAATATAATTCAACACTCCTTCTTTCTTATTGAATATCAATACATTTACATTTTATTTACTTTACATCTATTTCTTGCATTTTTTTCATTACATCTTTGCGATCTTCTACAGCAGAATTGTAATATCTATTACCTCTAAACCATAAACGGAAACGACGTATTCTGTTGTAAAGTTTTTTCAACATTACCTTGCTTCGCAAATAAACAATCAACGAAACAGGCAATAGTATCAAATAGATCAATGTGGTCCACCATATTCCGGTAACGCCCCACAATATAGAGGCGGTGATAATATACCACAAAGGATAGGCCACTAACACTCCCACTGCAAAGTGGAACGAAGAATGCAACATATAATCTTTGATATTGCGAGTTATAAGCGAGCTCAAACTAAACGGCAATATGTTTATAACCCAGCCTACTACCACTATGGGCAACAACACCAAACTCAACAACAAGCGCAAGCAGAATCCGAATCCACTTAATTTTTGAGCGAATATCCAGTCTCTCAAATGCATCTTATCCAATGCCTTCGAATATTGGCGTGTTTTCTTCATCAAGGCTTCAAAGTCGGTAGGATTTTGCTTTTCATAATTGTCGAGCATTGCCACCACTTTTTTCGAAGCGTCTAAATGGTTGGGGAAATAACGTTGCGACTTGCCTTCGTATTTCATTATTTCTCTGCCATACATGGTGCATAACAACTCGTACTCATCATAGTACTCTAAGTTAGATATATCCAACATCAAATCCTTTACTATAACTCTTGCTCTGTCGGTAAGAATTTTTTCGGCACGATGAGGTTGTTCTTTATACAAATCGTACAAATCGCTAAACTCGAAAGGTTCACCAATAGTAATTACCAATCTACCTTGTACCGAAAAATAATTATCGTAATGGTTCGACATTGGCAATATGTATATCGGTTCTTTAAAGTCCATCATTTCGGCGGCACGGAATGCTATACGTGCAAACCCCTTCTTAAATGTTCCAAGAGTATGACGATCTTGATGACCTGCTTCGGGAAAGAGAGCCACCACTCCATTTTCTTGTAATATTTTAGCCGATTGGTTAAAGATAGCATCATTTTCGCCCACACCGGCACTACCCACATCGCGAGCACGAAAAGCAGGCATTATCTTAAGAAAGCGCAAAGCCTTGGCGGCTATCTCTTTCTTAAAGATATCGGAACGGGCTATAAATACCGGATGTCTGCCATCTTTGGCAAAAGCAAATAATATACCCAAAGCATCTGTCAAACCATTTTGGTGGTTACAGATAGCCACTATAGGCTTATCTTTAGGTATACGTTCTTGATGTATAACCTTATACTGACGATAATAAACTTTATTATGCATCAGATGGACATATTTATACATTAAATTGTATCGCCAATCCGACTTATTTATGTTTTCAAAACTTATCATTCGAGTTAGTATTACTTAGCAAATTATTGTTTTTTATCCATACCTGCCGGCTTAGATATCGATTCTCTCATAGCTGTATCGGCTTGTATGTTTTGCATTTTATAATAGTCCATTATACCCAAATTTCCATTGCGGAATGCTTCAGCCATAGCTTTTGGCACTTCGGCTTCGGCTTCTATCACCTTGGCACGTGCTTCTTGTGCTTTGGCTTTCATTTCTTGTTCCGATGCCACTGCCATAGCTCTACGTTCTTCGGCTTTGGCTTGTGCTATATTTTTATCAGCATCGGCTTGATCTATTTGCAACTGTGCTCCAATATTTTTTCCGATATCGATATCGGCAATATCGATAGATAAGATTTCGAATGCTGTTCCACTATCCAAACCTTTTTGCAACACTAATTTCGAAATAGAATCAGGATTTTCCAATACTTGTTTGTGACTCATTGCCGAGCCTATCGAAGTAACTATACCTTCGCCTACACGTGCCAATACAGTTTCTTCGCCGGCACCACCCACCAACTGTTTGATATTTGTACGAACGGTAACACGTGCTTTAGCTATAAGTTGTATACCATCTTTGGCCACAGCAGCCACAGGAGGTGTATCTATCACTTTAGGATTTACCGACATTTGAACGGCTTTAAACACGTCGCGACCGGCCAAGTCTATAGCGGTAGCTGTTTTAAAGTCCAAACTCATATTAGCCTTATCGGCCGAAATCAATGCATTAACCACTGCCGACACACGACCACCGGCCAAATAGTGGGCTTCCAATTCGCTTTGATTTAATTTAAGACCGGCTTTGGTGGCCGAAATCATATTGTTTACTACTATTGTGGGGGGCACTTTACGCAAACGCATAAACACCAATTGCAACAACGAGATATGCACTCCCGATACTAATGCTTTAAACCATAATCCGATTGGCACCAAATATAAAAATATTATCAACGCTGCCAAACAAAGTCCTGCAATTAAAATAAAAAATAAGTCCATGTTTTCTCCTTTGTTAATAGTTATATTATTTGTTCTATAATTTTCTTACGGTAATTTTATATCCTTCTATTTTTACTATTTCTATTTCTTCGTTTTCGTTTACAAATTCATTTATGGTATGCACCTCTACCATTTGTCCGTTTATTACAGCTTTTCCCGTTGGTGCCAATCGCGATATTGTTTTTCCCTTTGCTCCTATAGGCAATATATCTTTGTCTACGGTGTTCACCTTGCTGTCTATCTCGGTTTTTAATCCAAAAAAGCGCCAGGTTTTTGAGCGCATAAAAAACACCAACAAAAGTATACACACTACAACAGACATTGCCAGCACTATGTTTCCGGCCACAGTACCATATACTGCATAACTTTGCCAAACGGCCACTGCCACGCATATACTACCCGCAATACCGGCAATAGCACCCGGCAAAACCACAATTTCGAGGGTAATGAGTAAAAGGCCTATAACCAACAAAACAATAATAGCAGTCCAAGTCATAATCTCTAATGTATTATTTCGGTTGTTAATTGCCTATCCAAAAGAGCGGCATGCATAGGTAGCAATTTATCATATTCGCCGGTCTTTACCACACACTTTCCTTTATAATGCACCAATAACGTACATTGTTCAGCTTGCACCTCGGTGTGTCCACAAATAGTT
>RHMF01001384.1_pt1 | contig 11060 bp, 21 predicted proteins | sample 5365151 | NCBI WGS metagenome assembly RHMF01 (sample SAMN10266501, study PRJNA497801) | feces metagenome | isolation source: feces | host: Bos taurus | place: China: Prairie of Fairy Mountain | collected 2017-08-14 | reverse complement strand
AACGTCACATGCTTATTTAATCTTGGCCATAACTCTCTAGGTATTATATGATGAAATTCAATCAAACTCCTTTCATCCGTATGATACTGACAATTAGGCCAATGACACTTATACTCTATATGCATCTTTATACTTCTTTAACATTCTATCATGCAATTCCTTACCAAACTTAGGACCAGTAATTCCTTCTTTCTGAATTTCCTGACTTACCTGTTTTTGTAATGGCATTACATTATCAATCAACTCTTCAATCTTTTCTAACTTATTATCTGGAACTTCTACACCATATAAGTTAGCAATCTCTAACAATCTTATGAAGTTTTTATCATTACAGACTTTAACTGTAGTGACCAAATCTTCTTCAAAATTACGCAATACATCTATACTTTGTTCGACATACTTTGCACATTTTAATGTATCAACATCCAATTTCATTTTATACATTGTCTTTTCTACGTCATCTGAATTCAATAACAATAAAACCATACTTGTCATTGGATCTTTAGCTAATTCAGGATGAATAGAATGATTGACTCTATATGTAGCGACTCTATTTAATGCATCCCAATTGATATATTGATTATCAATATTATCACATGCACCAGTTTCTACTAAAATCTTAATAACATAAGCAAATTGTTTAATACCATATTCTGCTGACTTCTTTAATTCAGCACTAATACGTTCCATTGCCAATCCAGTAATTTTAGATTTCAAATCACAAATAGACTTATATGTAGCATCATCAATCTTCATATCAAATCTAGCCGCAAATCGAATAGCTCTAATAATTCTCAATGCATCTTCATTAAATCTTGCATTAGAATCACCAACTGTTCTTAAAATCTTATTATCTAAATCTTGTTCACCACCATAATAGTCAATCAAATTACCATCAGCATCAATACCCATTGCATTGATAGTAAAATCTCTTCTTGCTGTATCATCCTTAAATGACTTTGTAAATTTGACACTATCAGGATGACGACCATCAGAATAATCTCCATCTACTCTAAACTGAGTGACTTCAAATGCTATTCCTTTATGAATAACCAATATAGTTCCATGTGCTTCACCATTATTTGATGTGCATTTGAAATTATCATATAGCTCATCTATTGGCATATTTGTAGCTATATCAACATCATGGATATTAGGTTCTCCTTTCTGACCATTCTTATACCATAAGACAATATCTCTTACACATCCACCTACAATATAAGCTTCATATCCAAAATTATTGATCTGCTTACACAAATCAACACCTTTTAAGACTTCATCATCAAATTTAGACCATTCTATTTTCATTATTTTAATATCCTTATGACTGATGTTTCTTTGAAACATCCAATTGTCTTTAGACAATTGATTTATTTTATTTATTTAAGATTCTAATATATTACATTTTTCATGATATGGTAGCAGGACATAATAAGCCTATCCAGACTTACTATGATATTACTATTTCATTGACTGGAATTGCAGTATCATGAACAAGGTGATTTACACTTATGCTTAACGGGATGGTCATCCTGTACTCCGACTATATCATAAGAAACACATGACGGCATATTGAAGAGTCGTTAATTCTTCATCATTGGAAACATTCTTATTTCAGCTTTACCTTCACTGGAATGGCCTAAACTTATCCGACAACTCATTGGGTTGAGCTCCGAGCCAGAACTAGGGCTTTAATGTCGAATAAAATATAAAAAAGATTACCCAAAAAGGATAATCTTCTATAGGCCTTTATTCCATATTTCCTTGCCAATCAAAATTATAGACTCTTTTTTGACCATCCATATCGTAAACTTCTACTTTATATGGTGAATGGTCTTCTATTGGCTCTTTAGGTTTCTTTTCCTTTTTTGGCTTTGTTTCTTTCTTAGTCTTAGCAACGGTCTTCTTCACGACAAATCCTTTCTATCTTCGATTTTTTATGACGCATCTTGGCTTGTTTAAAATTATATGTATAATTATCAACAATAGAAATACAATCCTTTTCTACTACTTTTCCATAAGGAATCTTGACTGTATTTGTTTTGTCTTTATCAGTAAGCCAATAACATCCCTGGTCATCGAAACGTTCAACAGTTCGAACAAGCTTATAAAGCTTTTCATTTTCAAGATTAGCAATTTCATACAAGTGAATAACACCAGTATAATCAGCAACTGGATAGCAAATCATATCTTTGTAATATCCATTGCACTGAGTTGTTCTGATTTCCATTCCAAGTTCTTTGAAATAGTTAAGTATTCCTTGTCTGTCATGCGTCTTAATCATCAACATCTTCCTTACAAATGTTCTTAATCAAGTTTTCTTTATAAAGTTTCTTAGCCCATTTGATTTTGTTTACATAAAATTTGGTAAACTTTTCCAAATCCTTTTCTCTTACAGCGCCAACTGTTTTCTTTAAATACAAATCTTCATCTTTACAATCTTCAAATGTAGATGCATTACCATCAAAAGTCACCTGACGATTATAAATCTTAAATTTATTTTCTTGAATATGAGCGATTTCATACAAATACGTATTGGGTTCATCTTGAATGTAAATAGTCCAATTATCGTAATGAGTTCCACGATTACGAAAATGAAATGTTAAACCTCTTTTATTTTCTTTAAGCCAATCAACAATTCCATTCGGCGTATTTGTAAGCATAAACTATCCTATGTTAATGTTCATCTTGTCAAGCGCCTTCTTAATAATCGGTCTCATCTTTGGATAGAAATATGTAATATCATCAACCAATTCAAAACCATTTATTTCAGGCACTTGTCTTCCATTTATATTAAAGTAAGAAGTGCACTTCATCTTAGACTTGTCAATCTTTCCAATCCAAGCATATACATACAAATCCTTATTTTCAAGATACTTGTTTAAACCAATATCTACGATTGCACTCCCATTTGGAATCTTAAATCCAGTTTCTTCGAACAATTCTCGCTTTGCGCAATCAATATAAGTTTCACCTTTTTCAATGTGACCCTTTGGAATATCCCAAAATCCACGAACGTATTTCTTTCCAGTAGGGTGACAAGCTAAAATTTTGCGACTTTCTTCGTCAATTAAAATAAATCCACAACTTAATTCTTTCATAACTTATTTATAGCCTCTCGTCAACCCATTCACCATTTTCTTGCGTATAGTGAATTCGTTTAATTCCAAATGATTTAATAATCTTCTGACACATTGGACACGGTTTACTCGTCTTTGAATTCTCATTATTACGACAAACCCAAAGGTCACACTTATGAATAATACGAGAATGATGCTTCATAGCACGCATAATTGCCACAGGCTCTGCATGCAACGCTTTCAAATCATTATAGCACTTCGTAAAATCATTCTTTAAATTGATATTCGTTCCACTTGAAATAATTACGTTGTTATAAGTCAGAACACACGCATGTTTGCATCGAGAATATTGGTGAGGATTGTCTTTAATCGCCAAATCCTCAACAAATTCTTTAACATATTTTTCAAAAGTGTTCTTATTCATAATTACTTCTTACACATTCGTTCCTTACAAAGCGAATGAATTTCAAAATACTTCTTGAGTTTATTCTGCATAGAACATGCAGACAAATAAATTGGATAGCGTTCCGTATCAGTCTCTTGAGGAATTCGATAATCATGAGAATAATCTTCAAACAACATATGCCAATGTTGTCCGTCTGGATAAATATCATCATACTTTCTAACTACTTGTCCAATGAACTTAAGAGCCTCAACAAAATAATCAAACTTATCGCCCTTAAGATTAATATAAACCTTAGGAAATTTTGTATCACAACGTATCCATCTAATTGAAGATGCAGTCACACCAGACAAATAAAAACCCTTATTTCCATCAAGTCCAAATGGAACCTTAACAGTGACAGAAGGCTTCCAACCATATTGACCTGGATCACGTGAAGTTAAATTGCAATTAAGTGAACCAGCAAAATTTCCACGCTGATCATCATTTATCATAGTAATGCTATGATATGCATTTGACGCCTTTAAATCTTCAACAAATTCATTGAAATTCTTTAAATGGTCACTAGCAATAATTTTGTCAATACTCTTAAGCTGGGACTTATAACTTTCCAGAGCGCTCTGATACTCTCTATCAATTTGATCATGCACAATATTAAAATACTGTGTAGGATTGCAATCCTGACAAATATACATATAAATTACCTTTCTAAAATATACTTAATAAATTCTTCTACTTCATTACTACCAAATTGCTGATGCCAATGACTCAATTCCTTACCCCAAATTTCTCTCACAGGGGAAACACTAAACGCATCGCACCATTCTTCATAACAAATTAACAAATCTTCCTTTATCGTCAAACCAACTTTATAATACTCTCCATCCTCAACAATCTTCGACTTAATACCCTTTTCACTCAATTTTTCAACCATCCAATTTAACTTTTCAAGTTCAATTTTAGTAAACTTCATATTAAGTCTCCTTTAATTTTACAAGTAAAATATAGCAAAAAACGAGGGTTTTGGAAACCCTCCTTTTTGTAAAATTATATTTACATTAGTATATTACTGTAAACTTTAGTTTACAAAGTTATACAATTGAGCTTTCCAGAGCATGGCGTAAAAGTCATTTCTCCAAAATAGAATTCCTTTAAATGAGTATACAAATCGACTCGAACAAAATCAAATCCCATCGATAATGTTTTAGCGATTTCCTTCAATCCATTCAATTGATAATTCCAAGAAGGTGGAAGATCTCTCATTTGAGGTTCTGCACCAATATACCAAGAATTGTATTTTCCTTTTTCATCTACAAATCCAACATATTCTTCTAAGTTCTTTCCAAGTTTCTTAGTCAATGAAATACCTTGGATTTCTCCATTGACACACCAAAATCCCCAATCAAGTGGATGCGATATGAATTCTCGTTGTGCAATGAGCGTGGGCGTTATATTTTCGTATTGTGCTTCATAGCCAGTCATATAGGCGTAATTCAGAGTAAGCCATTCATTCAACTTTTTCTCTGATTCACCATAGGGTTGATGAAGATTTATGAGCCTATTCCAACCACTTCCATGATTACATTTTACAATTATATTATCTTTTGTTCCTAAAAATGTTCCAGCTTCTGCAATGTTTTCAATTTCATAAGTTGGAAGGACATATCGATTTCCTAAGATCTTTTGTGCTTTGTAATAAGCAGTTAATTTATCTGCCCAATCTTGACATTTCTTTTGATATGCTTTATTGGAAGCAATCTTTAATTTTTGAGTACAGACATCTTTGACAATATCAGTTCTTTCATTCCAATTAGGAACATTCTTTTCTAACCAATTAAAACAATATTGTATTTTATTATTAGAAAAACGGCATGCATTATATTCCGTTTGATGCATACCATTTAACCATTCTTGTTTATATTCTTCTTCTGTCATTTTTTATTTTTAGCTTTTGAATAAAAAATTGGGAAACCAAAAACAAAGACTACTAATGCAACTGGAAGATAAACTACCCACGCAAAACTTAAGAATGATGCAGCGAAGAAATATCCAGCCGCAAGTTTATCTTTAATATCTGCGCTCATCCAAAAAATAGCAAGAATAATTGTTGCAATAACAGTTCCAATAGCATACAATCCAAGTGGTGTAATTACAGCAATTACAACAGTTGCTATTAAACCGATAATTCCATGTAGTGCCATCATAGCACAATCAAAATCGTCTTGTTCTTTTGATTTAGAAAAATTACGTGTAATACCAGTCCAAATATCTTCTAAGAATTCCATTACTTTTTAGTCCTTTTAATTCGTTTGCCGTCACCAGTTTTAGTCACAGGAATTGCATCGATATTCATAGTCTGAATAGCATTACATAAAAGCATTATCTTTTCAATTGTTTCTTTCTTTTTCTTCGTAGCTTCTAAACACTGACCTAAATCATGAATACGCATCATATAGCGATAACAATCATAATTCTTTAAGTCAGCTACATTAAAACCAGAATTTAATTTTTCATTTTCTGGATATGCACGAGCAAGACAATGATGAGCAACTACATGTTCACGTGGAGTAAGGAAAATCCAGTTAGTTTCAATATCCGGACCACCCATGCTCTGTGGAATAATGTGATGCTTATCATAAAGGATGGACGGAGCACGTCCAGCCGCTTTAGCAATGATTTGATAATATACTTTTAAATAATTCATAGACTATTTATCCGTATTGATTACAGTCTCTCCTGGATAATCAATCATCTTCGCTCGCATCTTTTCCAGAGTTTCCTCAGGAACATTATGAACGTTCTTGTGATTTCCATGGATAGCGACTACTTCAAAATCAGCATGCGCTTCGTTTGCAATCTTAATATAGACGTTAATATCAGACAAAGCCAGAGTGGTATTTGCTACAACTACAACGTCATACGCATCAAGCGCTTTACGAACAGAATCCTGACACCACTTGTGAGCTATATGAGTTAACTTAGGATTCCAATCATATTTTCCATCTTTCATGAAAAAGTCATCTGCTTCAAATTTAATTGCGGATAGACCTGCATCGATTGCATCGTCAACAATTTTCTTTCCATAAGTGGACTTGCCAGAACCAGGAATTCCACGCAAAATATAAAGTTTAGACATAAATTAAAATCCTTTTGTTAATTATTTTCCACACCACCAATTAGACTGACAACCTTCTTCTGGCTCACCTGGAGCTTCCCAATATGGATTGTCGCCAGAGCCGGCTAAAAGAGCAGTATCTGCCTGATAGTCGACTACTTCCATTGACGGCTTAATATACTTCTTTTTCATTAAAAACCACGAATTCCACGAAGAAGGTCGACGAGTTCATCACGAGAAGAACGAGGACGAACTGGCTGGAATGGCTGAATGAGATTCAAAAGATTCAAAAGACCGAGAGCGGCACGTTCAACGTCCTTGTCAGAAGGTTCCTGTGCAATCTTAGGTTCATTTGTCTGAGTCTTCGTTGCAGACTTTTCAGTATACTTCTTCTGTTCTGCTTCCTTCTTAGCCTTAATTTCCGCAGCCTTACGACGAAGGAAAGTCTGCCAATCTTCACTAGAATGTGTTGGAATTTCCTTACGAACAGTCTGCTTACGCTGTTCAAGAACCTTTGCAGCGTCGAGGAAGATAGCCTTACATACAAGTTCACTACGACGGATCTTGTTCTTCAATTCAACCAACTTTGCACGAGCAGACTGAATAGTGCGAATATCTTCATTGATTTCGCGGACTTCCTTAGAACCAATGTGATTTGGGAGCTTCAATTCAATTGACTCACGAGCAACGTCAAGTACTTCCTTAATCTGTGAAATTTCAAGTCGATGCTGTTTCATAGCACGCTGATGAGACTTCACAATAATAACCTTGTCATTACCGATAATGGATGCAACATCCTTAAGTGTAATCTTTGCCATATTTTCTTTTTCCTTTTTTTAAAGTTTCTATCTTAATTATACCTTTTTATTTAATTTTTGTCAACCCTGTTTTTGTAAATTTTTATTTACGCAAGAGCAAGTCCAACAATCAACAAAACCATCAAAGCCAAGTCATACAAACCACGGATAGGATGGCCGGTGAAAATGTTTAGAATTCCAATGCCGCGAAAAACAGCCAAAATTATTCCCATTACGAATGCCAGACCTCCAAGAGGATTTGTGGCAGAAATAATAGTCAAAACAAGTAGTGCTATGATTCCAAACAATACTATGATGGCTGAAGCGACTTTGATTCCATCACCATGGTCTGCAGCGACAGCCATTTCGCCGAAACACTTGATGATCCCTACCACATGCTGAAATGCGCAGAGAATGAAGAGAATTGTGAGCATAATTGCCATTGTTATTTTTCCTTTTTTAATTTGTTAAACAAGCGTAATTCCAAACAAACTTAGAATTACAAATACGAAACACAAGAATAAAAAACCGACAAGTTCACAAACAATTAAACCAAGAATGAACTTACCGACTATAATAAAAAATTCTTTCATTATTAGTCCTTCATAGTTTCAATGATGGTATTCTTGATAAGTTCAACTGCAGCGTTTTTCTTAAGGCCAGTGCAGTTGATAATCTTTCCACCCATGTGATCAGACCAAGAAGAACCTTCTCCATCATAACCAACCCAAACTTCTTCAAGTTCAATCGTATGTGCAGCAAGTTCATGAGCAGCGATACAATAGCATTTTTCATTGATGCATTGAATACGACCATTACCAGTGCGAAGAGAAATAGTAAGGCTGTTATCAAAATGCACCTTAGATTCTTCAATGTTGAGGTTTTCCTTAACGGCAGTATTGAGGACTGCAGTGCGAACTTCTTCCAAAAACATTTCCATAGTCATATTCATTAACCTCTTTAATTTAACAAGTAAAATATAAGTATATTTGAATGTTTTGGAAACCCCTTTTATTGTAAAAAGTTGTTTACAATACTGGCCCGGTTTGTAAATTATTGTTTACATTCCTTCCCCCGAGGAAAAATTAGCGCATCAGAAGCGCTCTCTGGGGCATTTTTAGCCTTGGGGATATATTTATATGGGCCAATATAAAAGAGCGCCTCCAGAGCGCTCTATTTTAATTGTATTTCATATCGGTATGTTTTTCTTCCTCAATCCATTTTTTACGGAATTTGGCGGCTTCCTCACGTATCCATTTTTTTACATATTCGTCGCCAGGGTCCCTACCAATACGTTCACCTTCTAACCATTTATCTACTTCTATCTTTTTAATTTGAGCATCCATAAATTCTTTATGCTCTTCATCAGTCATTTCTGGCATAACAATCTTCCCTCCTTAAAAAGAATAAAAGTTATAAAGCTGAATTACTTTATATCATTTATTGTTATGATTTGTTCTGATAACTTTTTATCGTCATCATATACCATTTCATAAGAATAACATTTTAAATTATATTCATCCAAAATCTGCTGAATTTCAGACAATGGCTTAAATATCATTTCTTCTGTTAATTCTTGTGGAATTTCACGACTTGAATTATTGATTATTTTTACTTTCACCATATCACTCTCCTTCTTTATTTATGATTTCATAATTATCACATGGTAAAAGACCAATTCCACCCCATGTTCCCCATATTGTTCCAGCATCATCAATATAATTGATTATACCAGTTTTTCCAATATACTGTTGTTCAGCTGGATCTGGAATTCCTTTAGCATTTGGTGAAAGAGAAATAATTTTAATTTTTTGACCTATTTTGGGTTGCGCATCCATACGTAATATCCTCCTCCAATTTGTAATTCATTAAAACCATAACGTTTGTAATAAAAATCCAATTCTGGCACAGCATTCAAATAGATCATATCATATTTTTCTTTTAAATCATTTATAATCATCGATGCCAAACCACAACGTCTTTTTTCAGGGATTGTTTCAATCGCATGAAGATAACATGCTTTATTTGACAAAGGTTCAATCAATGCAATAGTAGCAATCTTATCTGGACCAAATATATTATCTTGACCTACATGCACCTCAAATGCAGAATACCCTTTCATATATTGATCTATGAAAGGGAATTTTGTCATATCAAACGCCTGTCTTATTTCATCAGGAGTCATCATCTTCTGGACATGCTCCTGTTAACACATTGCAATTCAACATTAATATATTTTTGATTATCAAGTTCTGCCTTTAAAGCGGCATTCTTTTCTAACAATTCCTTAGCGAATTCCATTAAGGAATTCACCATAGAATTATCAGTATTCGGTTCTCTTGAATTTACAAAGTTTTTCATTTCTTGAAATTTCTTTGGGTCCATTTTTATACCACCTTAAATTCGTCTTTGACTTTACGCCAAATGATACCATATACTCGAGTCAAGTTATTAGACTTGATTAATTCCATAGCCGGAGCAACTATGTAATTCTTATGATTTTTACACAAGTATTCATAGCGGAAACGAGATTCAGTAGATACCAAAGTCGCTTCAGCCGCAGCTGCGGAGACTTCACGGTATACTTCTGCAACACGTTCATTGATAGACAAAGCGAATTTACGCAAGTCTACCAATTCTTCCGGTATTTCAGCAAAGTAATCAGGGTCGACGACACCTTTTTCTTCGTTGAAATGATCACGTATTTCTTTGTAGGTTATACAAGACATACGATGGAATAATTCCAAGTATTCAGCAGATTTAGCTTTTACTTTAAAACCATTCTGGAAAGTAATCACAAATCCTTCGTTATTGCCATCCATTTTAGAAGCGAATTCAATACATTCGTTTATGTTATTGAATTCATATATTTTCACAAAACGCACGCCAATAGAATTTGCTACAGCTTCCAATTCAGAAACAGAGTATTCACGATGATTTTTGTCAAATACAGACAAAAGCACTAAGCCTTCATAATCGTATTTCACAACATGCAAGTCACCTTTATAAACTATTTCAAAACAATAGGTACAAGACTTATCCAATTTAGACAAGTCAACATTTTCTTTTAACCACTGATTTGCCCAGAAAGACTGATCTGCGATAAAAGAACCTTGAGTTTTGATTATCCATTGACCTTCAAAGTTAAACAATATCCCTAAGGACCCGTCAACTTTTTCCATTGCGGTGAAGGAAGGAGTCATGCGAGGTTCAAAATGCGGAATTAAAGACAAAGTCTTTCCAATCTGAGCTAAACCATCTTGACAATAAATTTCTTGATAGTTGAAGAATTTATCGAAAGGATGAGCAACAATTTCACCAGTAGTAGAATTGAATACAATTCCACGACACTGCAAAGTCACTTCATCCCAATGACCTTCGTAGACAGTAGAAAGCGAATACTTAAAACCGCACAAGACGCCATTCGGATGGCGATGCATAGTTAACCAACCTTCTTTTACGTATTCACAACAAGTTCTAAAGTCTAACATAATCAATTCCTTTTATAAATTTTCTTCAATAATTTTTTCAGATACTTCGTCTAATTTTTCTTCTACTTCAACCGCTTTTTCCTTTTCAGGCGTAATTCCATCCACATCAAAACGGTCAAAATTTGTAATCATTCGTTTTAATTCTTCAACCGGGAAAGCGGCAATCATTTCGCC
>RHMF01001383.1_pt1 | contig 11061 bp, 15 predicted proteins | sample 5365151 | NCBI WGS metagenome assembly RHMF01 (sample SAMN10266501, study PRJNA497801) | feces metagenome | isolation source: feces | host: Bos taurus | place: China: Prairie of Fairy Mountain | collected 2017-08-14 | reverse complement strand
TCCAGATGCAAATCTCGGCACAAAAACAGCGACAACCAATGGCACGTATTCTGCCGAAGACGATAATCTCGATGGATATTCCGAGTTTACCGTCAATGTAAGCGGCGGATCTACGCTGGGCACGAAGTCAATCACGTCAAATGGCACCTATAACGCCAGTAGTGATTCGTTGGATGGATATTCCAGTGTCACGGTTAATGTCAGTTCGTCTGCCAATTTGCAGGCCAAGACAAACATTTCCCCAACAACTTCTTCTCAGACGATTTCTCCTGACACGGGTTATGACGGTCTGAGTTCTGTTCAGATCAACGCTATGCCGAGTGGTACTGCCGGTACTCCTACAGCCACGAAAGGCAGCGTAAGCAATCATAGTATCAGTGTGACCCCGTCAGTTACAAATACGACCGGTTATATTACCGGAAGCACGAAAACAGGTACTGCTGTAACAGTTTCGGCAAGCGAGCTTGTCAGCGGCACCAAGAGTATTAGTGCCAACGGAACTGGTATTGATGTGACGAATTATGCGGCGGTTGATGTGAGTGTTTCTAGTCCTTCTCCATCGCTACAAGATAAAACAAATATCGATCCGACAGAATCATCGCAAACGATTGAAGCAGATAGCGGATACGATGGTTTAAATTCTGTTCAGATTAACGCGATCAGTTCGACATATGTCGGAAGCGGTATTACGTCAAGATCCAGTACAGATTTAACGGCCTCCGGAGCTACAGTGACGGCTCCTGCTGGCTACTATGCAGCCGCGGCAAGCAAGTCAGTCGCCAGCGGAACAGAGGGCACACCTACCGCCACGAAAGGCACGGTCAGCAGCAACTCGATTACTGTTACTCCCTCTGTCACTAACTCCGCAGGCTATATCGCGGGCGGCACAAAAACGGGCACGGCAGTAACTGTCAGCGCAAGTGAGCTTGTGAGTGGGACCAAGACGATTTCCGCGAGCGGCACGACTGACGTTACGAATTACGCCTCCGCCTCTGTTGCGGCTGGTACGGTAACCGCTCCCTCCACAATCAGTGGGTCGAGCGCCACGGTTTCCACCGGCACGAATACGCTGACTCTTACGAAGACAGTCTCGGTTACTCCGAACGTTTCGACTGCCGGTTACATCAGTTCCGGTACAGCCGGAAACGCATCCGTCTCTCTAAGCGCCTCCGTTACGACCAAGGCGGCCGCGATCATTACGCCGGGAACTACCGACCAAACAATCGCGAGCGGCACGTATTTGACAGGCACACAGACAATTTCGGGAGACGCCGACCTGGTCGCTTCCAACATAGTCTCGACCGCGAATATTTTCGGCGTTCAGGGTTCGGTTGTTGTTCAGCACTACTACACAGGAAGTTCTGCACCGTCCAGTTCTCTTGGCGCAAACGGTGACCTTTACTTCCAGACGAGTTCGTGAGGTGGGCTGAATGGCAACAATACGATTAGTCCCATCGACATATGCGGTCAGTAATGCTTCGTATGTGACCGTAACGAATCCGGAGAATATGTATGCGAATACGGATAGTACAACGTATGCGTCTATCCAGAACACACGAAATAGTACCTCAAATACCTACTATTGTTATATTCGTGGTTTTAATTTCGGTAGTGTTCCAAGTGATGCTGTTGTAAGTTCTTTTAAAATCAAAATCAGGGCGTACGAATCTTATATGAGTACAAACTCGTCATATCGAATGAGTTTGTATAACAATACTACAGCAATTTCAAACACGACTGTCACGTCTTCTCTTTCGACAACCGCTACGACATTTGAGTTTCCGATTCCGTCGTCACTTACGTGGGACACATTAAAAGGATATGGGTCGGATTTCGGTATTCGTGTTCCTTTGAGACGCTCAAGCACAAACTATAGCTCGTATGTTTATGTTTACGGTGCTGAGATCGAGGTTACATACACCATTCCGGTATACTATGACGTAACGATCACAAACAGCACGTCAGCGACTGTTAGCGCGAGCGATACTCATCCGCTTGAAAACACCAATGTCGAAATCCGTTCTGACATAATTAACGGTATCGTAATCAAAGATAACGGAACCGATGTTACGAGCCAGTTTACTCAACGCACGGAGGCATCGGAAAGTTATTCTGTGACAAATGTCGGGTCGTACGGATTCACATTAAATACAGGAACCGGCTATTATACGAGCAACAATAAAGGCATTAATAAGTCTGCGGCAGTCTGTCGGGTCGATTTTTATGTTCCTGTTGCCGCCACTATCACGTTTACCTATATTAACTATGCGGAAGCAACCTACGATTTCGGCGTGTTCGGCAATATTGATGTTGCACTGAGCAATAACTACTACGCGGCCGGAAGTAATGGCGCGACCATTACGGACAGTAGTTATATGCGGGCTTGTAATACAAGTTCCTATAATACGTCATCCACTCAGACGCTGACATATACTATGTCTGCCGGCGAGCATTCGATTTGGGTTAAATTTTCCAAGGATGATGGAACCGCGTCGAATAATGATACGTTACAGTTCAAGGTCGCTATAACCCTTAACTCGCAATTTACACCTAGCACGTATTATGGCTATGATATTACGAATATTACTGCCAATCATACGATTGTCGTAACCGCTGCCGCAAGTGATGCGTTCTGGTTCAAAGACAGCAACGGCACATGGAAGGTTTCTACCGTTGTATGGAAGAAGATTAATAATACGTGGACGGTTCAATCCGATCTTTCAACTGTATATGACAATACAAAAAGCTATGTGAAGGGGTGATGCAGAGTGGCTACAAAACAAAGTGATACACAATTAAGTTCGCTTATCATCAATAGAGTGGATTCGCTGGATACGTTCAATGAGATGATCGAAGACGAGCAGGTTAACGAGAATGAGCTGTATCTGGTCGAAGGGGCAGATAATGAGCTGGGGCTGAGTATTGTGAATGGGATGCTCTGCATGACGTATGATGGAGACGAGTTTAACTCGATTATTAATAATGGAACGGTCGCTGTCTGGCAAGGAGGAACATATTAATGGGATACGATAAAGTTGTAGATTCGACTCAGCTTGACGCTGACCTTCTGAGCGTTGCCAATGCCATACGCACGAAAGGCGGCACAAGCGCAAGCCTTGCGTTCCCTGCGGAGTTCGTGAGCGCGATCGAGTCGATCAGGGGAGGTTTAAACTATCATCTTGAAACAGTTGAATGTACTGCGTATAATAATGGACCATATGTAACTAGGCAATTTGATGACTTTATTCTGTTAGCCGAATTTAACACGAAGCCTACTGAGATGCCAACTAATACAGAGACATATCTTATCTGCTATATTTATATTAACGACAACTTCGTTGCAACGAGTAAGTATGCTGTTAGGCAAAATGGAACAACAAACTTATCATTAGTTGGCGTGGCTATAAATCCAAACCAGCTCACAGTCAGTGAAACATCATTGCGGATTTCTGGATATAATTCGGGGAACAATGCCGTCGGCGTATGGAATGTTTTGCAAATCGAATTGCCTGCGAATCATCCATTTTATTCATTTTTGTGAGGAGGAGCCTATATGTACGCAAAATACATTAATCAGAAATTTGTACGCGCACCTTATGGCATCTCCAAAGTAAAAGCACTTGCGCTAGGGTTTAAGCCGGTTGTTCTTACTCCACCTCCAGAGACGGACGAATATCATATGCCTAAAGAATGGCTGGAGGAAACGGATACTGAGATTGTCCGCCATTGGAATATCATGGAAATCCCACCGGAGAACAACTTGGAGGATATTGATGATTCTGAGATTCTTTCTATTCTCATGGGAGGAACATAAGGAGGTTACATACATATGAGTACAATTACAAGTCCGGTCGTCCTTGATACGACTGGTCAGGCTATAGCCGCTGCAATACGTGCCGCCGCGGTTGTGCCTACGGAACAAACTATTACTACGGATGGCACTGTGACGCAGGCTCTGCTTCCGAATGTCGCCTACCATTTTACCGGTGCGCTTACCTCGCTCACCATTACACTCGTCTCTACGACCGATACTCCGCAGTATCACTTCGACTTCCTGAGCGGTGATACGGCTCCTACACTGACACTTCCCAATACGGTGACGATGCCGGATGGGTTCGCGGTTGACGCAGATATGCGCTATGAAATTGATATTTTGAGAGGTTATGGCGTCGCTCAGAACTGGCCGTATACGCCGCCTACTACGTGAGGTGGTTTGAGTGGATTTAATGGTACGAAGACTAGGCCAAATGGAGCAAACATTCTGGTATTCGTCAACCGGAAAACGTTATGAAAAAACACATACTCTCACTTTGAATAATCAAACTTTAGCAGGTGCAATGTCTTCTGCTGGCGTTATGAAAAATTTAGAACATTTGATAATAAATGGCAAAGCAAATTCTACATTGCAGAATGGCGTTCCAAATCCCGATTGGAGTTATTATTTTCCGAAATTAAAATCTCTAAAATTAAAACCAACCACAACAGGAAGCACCGAAGGGCAGGCAGGCGGATGGTTTAAACTTGGACATTATGCGTTTGCCGGTATTCCAGCCAGTCTTACTTATATGGAACTTGGCGGCCTTCAAAATGAGTCATTGTACTTTCATAGCGGCGGATATTTTAGAAATGATTTTAGTTATAGAATCGGGAATACAAATGGTTTAACACTAGTTGTATATCGAGATGCGTATGATGCAAAGGGCGGGTTTATAAATGGTAGTGTTGATCCAGGTACTACGATCATTCAATACCATTATCAAACCGGTGAGCTTTTAACTGCGTCATGAGGTGAGATTCTATGTTCAATAAACCTACAATTTTATTGCCGAAGAAGTTGGATTTGGAGAAGCGGCGGGAGATGATGCAGCGAAAACCGCCTATTATGAACCCGGAGGCAATCTTTACCGATATTGGATATTATATGGACAATAGCGGCGGTTTGACAGAGTCGGCAGACAGCGGCGTTACTGATTATTATCCAGTTTCCATCGGTGATTACATCCGGTATCTTACCCCGTCACGTTCTGGTAGCGGCGGAGCGGTTGGGAAAATCAGAGTTTACAACAGCTCCAAGTCGGCAGTTGATAGTTGGAACTGCTGGTGGGACAGCACAGAAAGAAGCGTACATATGGAGCGTTTTTCTGGTAGTGGGTATTTCAGACTAAACGTCAACCTTAACGCTCTGGAAGGTTGCTATTGCTATAACGCAACTTCTGGCATTGTGTACTATGCTGGTAAAAACACGCCATATTATGGCAAAAAACGTATTACTATTTCTGAATAATGCATCATAATAGGAGGTCCCTATGTACGCAAAACTTTTACCAAATGGCAGTTTGATGACTGCTCCGAATAAAATCAGAACTGAGGACGCGCTCATCTATAATCCTCCTGGCTATCTGCTTCTTGAGCGCGGTTATAAGCCTCTCCAGTATGTGAATATGCCAACGGACGCTACCGAGGGCTATCACTATGAGGCCGGCTGGAGTGACAAAGATAGCTTTATCCTGCAAACGTGGGAGCTTGTCGAGGACTCTGATGAAATCGACGACGCCGACGCATTTGCTATTATTATGGGAGGCGAAATCGAATGACGAGAGAACGTGCGTATAGACTGCGCGAACTTATCGAGAAGGCCGCTGCGTCTTTGGAAGACACCGATGCGCTGGACGCGGTAGAATTCTTCCCTTCTTGGGCTGATGAAACTGCGTATGCTGTCGGAGACCGTGTACGTTACGAGGGCGAACTTTATAAGTGTCTGCAGGCTCATACGAGCCAGTCAAACTGGACGCCTGACGCGGCGGCCTCTCTGTGGGCACGGGTTCTTATTCCTGACCCCGATGTTATTCCCGTTTGGGAGCAGCCGGATTCCACGAATCCATACATGATGGGCGATAAAGTTCACTATCCGACGCTTGAGGATCCGGTGTACCAAAGCACCATTGATAACAACGTTTGGGCGCCTGGTGTGTATGGATGGGAATTAGTTGAATAAGGGGTGATATTTATGGCTGATACACCACTTAAAACAGTTATTGTAAAAAAGAAAGATGATCCATCTTATAGGAAAGATTATGTGATTCCCCCTTCTGAAACGTCGCCCAATCTGTTTTCTTTAAGTGGTAAGACAATCAACGGTGTTACGCTTACGGTTAATAGCGATGGATCATTAGTTTTTAATGGTACAGCCACTAGCACAATCAATTTTGCTATGAGTGATCCTATTCCGGCTGGAACATATTCGGCAAAATTGCAGTTAGATTTGAATCCAAATGGCTATATCAGCGCTATTACGACAATTTCGTTACGAACAAGAGATACTACCATAGGAAATACAACTGGAACTAGTAATACGACACGTTGGCTTAATTCTGCAAATCAGACGGATTTTGGTGTCGTATATGAATCCGCTAAGTATGTGGCACTTACCATCACATCAGGTACGGAATTAACTAATTATACAGTAAAAGTTCAAATCGAATCCGGAAGCACATTGAGCGGCTATGCCCCTTATGGTTTTACAGCTATTGATAAAACTGCCAGAGCCAATATTCCAAGCAGCACCAGAGATATTTCCAACGATACCGATTACGTTCCGTCTCAAATTGCCGAATACAATGCTGTCGAAATGATTCTTCAAAATGGATATACAGAACAAAGTATTTCCTGGAAACCGTCATCAAATTACCCAACTGGATGGAGATCGGGTTATATAAGCGGTGAGATTGGAGATGAAAACTGGTCTACTGGAGGAGCATCAAATTATTTGCGGGCGTATTTTGCCATTAACACCACGAACTATCCTGAGTTTTCAAATGTAAAAGCTATTAAAATAACACCTCCCACAGGGTTTGGTATCCGTATATACGAAAAAGGTTCTAACGGAATCGAAAGAATCGTTGGAAAAGCAGACAGTAGAACTTTTCCGGAATATATGGACGTTCCATTAGTGATATTTGTGGACTCGGCAAAGTCTTATGCTTTACTCATAGGAAAAACGTATGATGGAAGCGCTGCAACAAAGGCTGCGGATTCTGATTTTGTTGCTACCATCGGATTATCTTTTTATTATAACGCCGATTCGTTGGCTCTTCGTGGAAAGTATGTCAAAATTCTCGGTATAGGAAACTCCTGGTGTCGAGATGTATGCCGACATCTATGGTCGATTTTAAATGATGCTGGATGCAAAGCAAAAGTTGTTCAAGCATATTTAGGAGGATCAGCGTTACACGATCAATATTTCGGCATGCTCAATGACACATACGCTTATTTACATGATAGTGCCTCACAAATCGTACACTCAACGTATCAATCCTGGACTTACACAGATAGCGATACGCCAGTGAAAGATCCGAGTTCCGGGTATAACAACGGAGCAGCTGGCATTGGTGTTACGCTTGAATCCATTATTGAATCCGATACGTGGGATTACATTTTAATTATGCCCTCTCGCGGATATGCCGGGCGAATCGAAAGTCTTTATTCATCCGATTTGAGCACCACAGTTAATATTGAAGACCATATTTCTTCTGACAGTAGCGAGTGGGACAATATTGGGGACACGAGAACCTGGGATTTAGAAAAGTTTGTAGAGAAAATCCTTCGTCATTGTTCTGGGACTCCGGATATTCGATATTGTGTGCCGTATTCTATCGCGGAACACTCAACCGCTGCCACATGGGCAAGCGCTATCACCGCCTATAACAACGATGTCACACCGACAACCGACGCAGAATGGCATGAATTATATGAAAAAGTTCATCGATTATTTCAAGAATATGGAGAAAAGGCAACGGCATATCTGGGGAACATATGTAATGGTCTTGTTAATCCAGGTCTTGCTATTTATTATGCTCGTAAATCTCCCACGTTAAGTGGAATTGCTTTTGAACTTCAGCGTTCCAGTACGGATACTCATCTTGCGGATGGGCTTCCTAAGTATATTGCTGGCTATGCTATTGCGGCTGGCCTATTTAATATCTCCTATAACGATGTCTCCTATTATCCGACAAGTGGACAAGATAATAACATGTCAGATGGTGATGTTGTGACTCAGCAAATAACGTCTACTCCATCTGCAGGCTTAGCAGCTCTTTGTCGAATGGCAGGAGTCTCAGGCGCAAAACTGAATTCCTTCACATAAAAAGGGGTGATATTTATGACAAAAGAATTCGCTGTTGGCATGATGAAACGTGCCCTTTGGACGGCGGCTCAGGCGATGGCCTCCATGCTGACTCTTTCTGTCGGTACGGTTGGGATCCATCAGATCGACTGGATGAATGTTCTGTCGGTCGCGGCTCTGGCGGCTGTCTATTCCATCATTAAGTCGGTCGTGGTCGGTATTCCCGAAGCGGCAGACAAAGAAATCAAAGATAAGTTCCCTACAGATTACGAAGGCGGTGACGACCTCCATGAATGAGGAGATCATCTACATCGGCGATGATGAGGCCACCGTCGAAACGCTTGAGGAGCTTACCAACGGTTTAGAGGAAGGTGAGGAGATTGAGTAACAGTCCTCTTGTCTCTTATACCAAGATCTCTCCGAACAAGACGAAACGAGCCTATCGCAATTCTTCGTCTACCGGTAAGATCTCGAAGATCACAATTCATCATATGGCTGGGTGTATCAGTGTTGAGTCTTGCGGCTCCTGGTTCGCCCAGTCTTCTGCTAAGTGCAGCTCGAACTACGGCATCGACAGTACGGGTAAGATCGCCCTGTATGTGCCGGAGGATTATCGCTCCTGGTGCAGCTCGAATGGTGACAACGACAATATCGCCGTTACTATCGAGGTCGCTAACAGCAAGTCTGGCGGTAACTGGCCGGTCAGTGATAAGGCTCTGGCTGCCTGCATCGATCTCTGTGTGGATATTTGCAAACGTAACGGTATCGCCAGGCTGAATTATACCGGCACGAAAGCCGGCAATCTTACGCGACATGATATGTTCTGCAATAAGGTTTGCCCCGGTCCGTATCTCGGAGGCAAATTCCCTTACATTGTGCAGCAGGTGAACAATCGTCTTGCTAATGGTGGCGAGATCACAGCTCTTACGGAGAAGCCGACGCTCTCCTATGAGGATGACAACTATTACGTCAGCAAGGCGCAGGAGCTGCTGATGAAGCTCGGTTATGACCTTGGCGTCAGTAAACCTACTGGATATTTTGGGAAAAACACCCTCGCTGCGGTGAAGAAGTTCCAGGCGGATAACGGCATTGAGCAGACCGGCAACATCGGTAAAAAGACCTGGGCCGCTCTGTTCCTCAAGACGATGGATATTTCTGCTTCGACGGAAAAACCAGACATCCGCTATAACGACGAAAACGTGTATGTGTTTAAATGCCAGGGTCTTCTGATGGAGCTCGGATACTCGATCGGGGTGAGCGCTCCGACTGGATATTTTGGCAATAACACGCTTTCGGCGGTGAAGAAGTTCCAGATTGAGAACCAGCTTGAGGCGGATGGTGTCGTTGGCAAGCTCACTTGGGCTGCTATCTTTGCGGCTGTCGAGGCTAAGCAGAAAGAGAAAGAACAGGCCGCAACGGAAGCCCCGTTAGAGACGAGTGAATTTCCGCTCTGGCTTGACGGGGGAGAGGCGACCACCACTACTGTGACTCCGATCGTCGAAGAGGAGCCAGCTAAGCCTGTTCAAACCGGTCCGACAAAGTGCACGGCAGAGCAGGCGGTTGAGGCGATGAAGTATTGGCTTGGATATTACGAAAAGGCCAGCAGCTCATACGCTTCGACAAGAGCGAAGTCAGCGTTTGAGAAAAACAAAGGATCTGCGAATTACACGTATCCCGGATATTTGTGCGGTGTGCAGGGACAGCCTTGGTGTGCTGCAACGGTTTCCACGGCGATTTATGAGGCTTGCGGGTCGAATAAGGCGCTGGCGAAAGAAGTTATGTACGGCGTATGGCCTTACGTAAGCTGCAATCAGGTCTGGGACGCTTCCGGATCGAAATGCTATTGGAGCTATTACCAGCGGTGGACTCTTGGTAAGGGCGAGCGTAAGACGTATTATCCCAAGGCCGGTGACATTATCATCTTCACGGACGATAAGAAGACTCGGTCCCACACTGGCATGGTCTACGCTTGTGATGATACGTATGTCTATACCATCGAAGGTAACTCTGGAAATATGTGCCGCAAGAGATCGTACGTTCTGACAAGTTCGTATATTTTCGGATGGGTTCGTCCGAATTACGCAACTTCGACAACTACGACTCCTACAACGGTAACAAAGACGGAACAGTATGGCAAGGAGGTTGAAGACTTGGTTCACGTGCTTTCGAAGGGAACTGCCGGTGCGGAAGTTAAGACCCTGCAGATCCTGTTAAACGGTAAGAATAAGGCTGGTCTGACGGTTGATGGCGATTTCGGGCCCTATACGGAGGCTGCCGGTGAGAATTATCAGGGGGTCAAGGGTTTAACGAAGACCGGTATCGTTGACGCACAGACCTGGAAGAAACTTTTAACCGAGTGATATTTTAAGGGAGGTCATATCATGGATTGGGTTTGGGTACTGCTTGGGGTAGTATTAGCTCTTAGCGCCGTCTTTCTTGGCGGATGCTGGCTTGTCTATCAGAAGCATAAGAAGTGAGGAGAAGAAGGTGTCGCAAGTTTTACACGGCACCTTCTTTTTGCCTCAAGATTTACAACTGCTGTAGTGAAGGAATTCCTATACTACATGAAAGGAGATCTTGAGTGTACACGAGTGGATTTCTTTGACACAGATAGAGCTGTGGAAGAGGTCGTTGGTATGATCAACCAATGTACTGGTCTTCTGCAGCTCCTTTTGTTTTTACCTTTGCTGACACAAAATATGACACGGGTTAGATCAACAGCCTGATTTTACTGGTATTTTAGCTTAGAACTTGTGGGTTCGAAACCTTCTTCCCCTGCCAAAGCGCTGGTCACGATGTGGCTGGCGCTTTTGTCATTTAAGCTGATATTTCAACGGTTTCCGAGGATTCCGTTTGTTTTATAGATGCGATGTTTGTGACTGCGTTTGCGCCGCGTGTCATACGTCTGAGACACCTAGATGACACGAAATGTGACACGA
>RHMF01001381.1_pt1 | contig 11065 bp, 23 predicted proteins | sample 5365151 | NCBI WGS metagenome assembly RHMF01 (sample SAMN10266501, study PRJNA497801) | feces metagenome | isolation source: feces | host: Bos taurus | place: China: Prairie of Fairy Mountain | collected 2017-08-14 | reverse complement strand
GTATTACACTAGTGATAAAAGAGACGCTTTGATTAAACTTGTTTATTATTTGATAAAACAATACGGAGTTGATACTCATTTCAATGCTGATTTGTATATGAGAATATCAAACAACGACAGTGTCAATAACAGTGGAATATGTTGGTTGAGTTTTAGTGATGTTCGTGATTTGCTTTATAGTGAGGACTACGAAAGCATTACGGAACAACAGAGATTAAACAGACAAAAATTTATGGAGGCATAAGATGTTTAGTATTGACGAATTACGCAAATTATCGAGAACTTCCATACTGACTGGTAAAACAGGTTGGTCTAGAGAAGAAATACCAGTTAGATGTTTTATGGAGGAACTTGAATACAGACAAAAACGAGGCGTTAAAAAGAGAAGCACAAATCATTACCAAGATTGGCTGTATTATATAGCATATAACGGGAGATTGGCTAGAGTTCCAAATACAGCAAAAAACCCGTTGGGTAAAAAGTTGATAAAGAGTAATACACTGTATTATGACGACTACGGTTTGTTGAGGGCTGACGATATTATTCCACAAGGAACTATTGTTAAACATAGAGCGTTAATGGATGAGTTAGACCCAGCGCATAAATGGTATTCGGGGACACGAGATGCTATTGAAAAGTATTTAGACGGTGGTAAAGAGTGCACAATGACCATTGACCGAGATTTTGAAACAGCATATAACCCTGAGTATCACGACGACTTCTGTTTGGAGGGCGATTTGGTCACAGGGTGTAGTTGTATGAGTGACCAAGGGGATTGTGCACAAGAGTTTTACGGTGGAATTGACGGTTGTTATGTTGTGCGATTTGAAGACGAGGAGGGAAATCAAGTTGGTCGTTGTATTATGTATGAATATAACGGTCAGAGACATTTTATTCGTATTTATGCTTTGCGTGATTATGCGAGATGTGCTTTACGATTATTGCGTAAGGAAATGCGAGAAAATGATTTGTTTGGTCGTTCACAACGAATAAATAATATGTGTTTGAGCACAAATTGGACTGATTCTACCCACACTATGTATTTAGATGGCGAGTATTACGGTGTAAATATAACCGAGGGAACTGTCGTTGACACACAATCGAGAAGTTATGATGTGGACTTTAAGACCACAGGAAACGAGGAATTAAGCGAATACTATGACGATTGTGGTTTTAGATATTGTGAGCACTGTGGTTGTTGGTTCAATGAAGACGATGGTGTTAGAGATGACGATTACAACTGGTATTGCTGTGAAGATTGTGCCGAGAAAGAAGGTTGTAGAAAATGTGAATATTGTGGCGAGTGGCATAGGGACACAGACAACGGTTATGAAACACCAGAGGGATTCTGGTATTGTTGTAAGCGTTGTTTAACGAGTGCTGATTATATCATTTGCGAACATTGTGGTGAGGTTCATTACTATGAGGACGCATTTGAAATAGACGGTAATTGGTATTGCGATGAGGATTGTGCTAGAGAATGTGGCTGGAAACAATGCGACAAGTGTGGAGACTGGCACAAGGATTTAATAAAGAATATGAATACTGGACAGTTTTTATGTGAGGACTGTGCTGAGGAAAATGGTTTGAAACTTGCGTATGTAAGCGAAAAACAATTTAACAAAACTAACAAAAAGGAGGTCGTAAATGACTAAAAAAGTGAGCGTAGATTATACGCAATTTGGAAACATACTTAAAACCGATGTGGTTAGAGTATATGATTTGGTCAATTTCTTCAAAAAAGAGGACATTGACTATGACGAATATGGAAACATATTTATTGGATTTAATGAAAAGAGTGCGGGGTTGCCAATACTGGTCGCACATACCGACAATGTATTAGGAGCAGATAAAACACCTGTGTTTGATTTGTCGTGTAGATACTTGCGTGGAGTTAAAAATGGGATTGGGTTTGACGATAAAGCAGGTATTATGGCAATCATAACATTATGGCAGTATTTCAAAGAGCAAAAGTTTAGAATTATATTCCCTGCTAATGAAGAGGTTGGTGGTATTGGGAGCGAAAATATGGCTGACGATTGGTTCATTGACGCAAAATGGATTTTGGAGTTAGACCGTAAAGGCAACAACGATTTCATACAAACCAGCGGAGGAACTAGATTGTGTAGTGATAATTTCGCACAAAAGTTTATAGATATGGGATTTAAGAAAGCAGAGGGCATATTTACTGATGTAAATGTGTTCAAACCAAGAGCAAATTGGGTCAATATGGCTAATTTGAGTATTGGGTATTACGAACCACATACAGACAAAGAATATTTGGACACTGTTGCGTTCGAGAAAATCATAAACAAAGTCGCACAGTTTATTGAAAAAGATTACAATTTCGAGGACGATAAACCAGACCAAGAACCAACATATAAATCAACTGATTATTTTTGGACTGATAAAGTGAGTAGAACTTGTGCGAATTGCGGTGGTGCTTGTGATAAAGGTATGATTTACAATCAATACGGAGAACGATTCTGTTGTAGGGATTGTATGGAGGAATACGCAAAAGATTTAGAAACATACGGCTATTAAAGGAGTGAACTATGTTTAGTTTAGCAGAAGAAACAATAAAACCGTTTTTAGACATGAGCGGTTATCAACCAAAGACAACTTTTTGGCAAGATTTTACAATCTCGGATTGCTTTGGAAACGAGGCAATCCAAGACACATTTAATCGTGCTTTCAAAGAGTGGAAATCTAATGCCGAATATATAACAGAGTTGACACTAATGCTCAACTGGAAAATATGGTATTGGCACGAAAAGGACGAGGAAAGGGCAAAACTGTATGACAAATTATGGAAAGAGGCTGACCAGTGGTGTATGGACAACCTTAAAGACGAGGATTTGGCATACTATTTAAGAACAACAGACTAAGGAGCGAACTATGACAATAAAAATTAAATTACAAAAGTTTGACGATAATTTTGAGGACTATTACGACAGCGAGGAAAAAGTGTTTGTGCTTTATGCGGGCAATTTAGGAGTTAAAAACGCGTCAATATCAACAGAAGCAAAAATCGAGGACTACGATAAAGTAATCTGGGATTGCTACCTGTTTTCAGTAGAGTATATATCAAAACTTGATATGTATGAAATTAAATATAAACCATACGGAGATTAAAATGATACTGAAATATGAAAACTTATTAAAAGAACTTGACCAATACCCTAACTTGAAGAAAGCCGTAGAGCACTTCTACGATACTGACGGAAAAGCAGAACACGAGGGGTGTTTGCCAAACTTGATTGTGTGGATTAGATGCCAACTTAAAGATATTGACGCAACAGAGTTTTTTACGGAAATGTCCGAGGAAACAAAGGAAGATTTCTGGAGTTGGGGACATAATAGTCGTTGGGGAAACACTTTTTATGCGTTCTTATGCGAGCACTTTAACTACTGCGTTGGTGTTTGTATGAGTATGGCAGAAGAATACGGCGATTTTGATGTTGAAAAACATATGAACGAAAAAACGGAGGCTTAAATGACTAAAAAATATACATACAAGGTGTCTTTTGATGAGAAAGTGGCTTTATGGTGTAATATTGACGCAGTAATTGTGTCAGAGAAACCACTTACAGAAGACGAATTAAACTTAAAAATAGCAAATGGGGAATACGATGAGGAATCAAACCAATTTGATTGGTGCGATGGTGCAACAAGAATCGAGGTGTCCCCTATATATGACTACGATTTAACAACGGAGGACGAAAAATGATAGTATGGTTAGTTAAACAACATCAAACGGAAAGCGACTATGATAACTGGATTGTTGATGTGGTTGATTCTGAGGACAAAGCGAAAGTAAAGTGCCGAGAATACAACAAAGAATACGCAGACAATGTGGGATTAAATACATTAGGCGACTGGACTGGTGAGATATTAGACGATTATGTCCACCATTATTACGATTACTTTGCTATGGAGGTAAAATAATGAAACTAAAATACATAAATGAAATCGCAGATACTTGTTGCGAATTTATGGAACAAGTTATTGGCTTAAATACCGAGTTGTCTGTTGAAACACTTATAAAATACGCAAAAGATGTTGTAAACAACATAGACTGGAGATGGGCAGATGAAGATTTAATAATCTTTGACTATAAGAGAATGACGTTCTATGTCCGTAGAAAAGACGACAAGTGGTTCTTGGACAAAGAGGCTGTCTTTAATCACAGAGATATAAGTGAACCAATAGAACTAGAGGTCTAAAATGACAATAAAAGATTTAACGAACAAGATGGAAAACTGGCTTGATACCGTCAATTACTGGGAAGATGAAATACGAGATGTCGCAGAAAGATACGACAGCGAATACCGTATGTATGAACGATACAATCGTATGATTGACGATATTTATAACACAATACAAAACCTTAAAAAAGGGGGATTAAATGAAAACATATAGAGAATTAGTGAACTTTTGTGTAAAAACTTTCGAGGATATACACGAAAAATTTGAAAACCGCGAAATCGAGGACTGGGAACAGGTGTATTTTGACACACTTGAAAAAGAACTTGAAAACGAAAACGAGATTGTTCACGCGCATCTGTTCTACCCAGACGACGATAGCATAACCGATGTTGCAGAAGGAGTGCTAGACGAAGTGCTTGGAAGACACGTTTTTCAGGCAGTTGTATTTGAGCCATATAGCGACATTACAGTTTGTGTAATAATAACATCTAAAAAAGAGGCTTAAAAATGAACCAAAGGGAATACAAAAAATTAAAAGACATACTAACTTATTTTGAGAAAGACGATAAAAATCTTACCTGGAATCAAATTAGTCAATTATGTGCGCTGAGATTATTCTTGGCAAAATACGAAACAAAAAAGGACAAAAAATGAATAAAAACTTAATGGAAACACTTGATGTAAGTAAAATCAAAACAAAAAGAGAACTGGCTATGTATATATTAGGTATATGCAACCAAAACGATATGAGTGACGGTGTTTGTTTGGACTACATACTAAATGCCTGCTACACAATCGTTGGAACAAAACAAGAGGTGATACAATGAACAGAATAACATTAGGCGAATTTAGAAAAGCAACAAAGGGATTACCTGATAATGCTTTACTGTGTTGCCAGAGCGATAGTGAAGGCAACCAAACATCAACCTGCTTGAACTTTTTTATAGACCAAGTATGGAGAAAAGTATCTATGACCTACAACGATAAAGTTTACGAGTTCACAACCGGAGACGATATTGACGGCATTGATATGGACAAAGACCACGAAAGAACCATTATTATCTTTCAACCATCACTTTAACAACAAAACAAAAGGAATAAACTATGCAAAACATTAGAGTAAATAACAAAATCTTTGATTCAATTTCAAAAGCAGCCAAGTTTATTGGTATGCAACGGTCTAATTTGAGTAATCTGCTTAAAAATAAAAAAGCAACTACTTACAAGGACTTAATGATTGAACGATTAGACAAACCAGTCGTCAAGAAAACAAAAAGAGGTCAATTTAGAAATATTGCCGTTTTGGTTGACGGAAAAGCATATAACAGTATTACAGACGCAGAAAGATTATGCGGATTCAGTGCTGGAACATTAGCAAAACCATTAAGACAAGGTAAAAAGACATACAAAGGGCACACTATTGAGTATGTTATGCCTTCACAAAGAAAAGAAACATCACACAAAAATGTTCAAGTTGTGTGTATTACTACTGGAGTAGTATATAATAGATTAGGCGATGCAGCATTAGCCGCAGGAGCAGATAGTTGGACTATGTCAAAGAAAATGGAGGCATCAGGCGGTTATGTTGACGCAAATGGCAATGAATATCGTAGATTAACACCTATGAGAACCAAAAATAAATACAAAGATACTGGTAAAAAACTAAAATCAATTAGAAAATATGCAGAAAGACCATCAAGAAAAGGTGTTAAGTTGAATACAACAGGGACTTTCGTGCCAATAGATACAGCACTAAACTTGGCAAACGCAGACGCGAGATTCCCAATAGTTGATATGCCAAAACCTTTAACACAAGCACCAGTAGATAAAAAACAAGAGGTGCCACAAATAGTTAAAGACGCAATCAACGATAAAATTGTGGATTTACTTAAAAAGAGTAATATCTATGACCAAATTGTTGACCTGTTGAACTATGGTGGGTTTTCAACTATAAAAATTAACAAAGATTAAAAACGATTAAAATTTGCCCGTAGAAAGCGATTAGTTTGTTAGGTGGCATAACTACCCATCTAACAACTTTTCGTTTAATGTAGGGGCAAATAAATGATAAATACAACTATATTAAAAAATGATTGGAGTAAGTAAAATGAAATTTTATATAGCGAGTCGTAAAATACGCAATATTGACGAAATGGAAGAAGGGAAGGTCTATTCTATGTGTGGAGTAGCAGGAGTGTTTAGAATATGTGAAACACCTGACGGCAAAGACCCAGTGTATAATTTTAGCGAAGATTCTGAGAATATTTCTTTGACCGTTGGTCGTAATGCTTTAATTGACCGTATAAATATGGGGTTTGTTAGAGCAATTAAGAAATCGTGGAATCCCCGCCCCGAAACAATATTAAAAATTATGGATTCAACGAAAAAATAACTTGCAATTAGATTTTAAGGTGGTATTATCAAAGCAAGGAATTGGAAAGATATGCACATACAAACCAGTAGGCAAGCCTTGTTATCGGGGCGGATTATTGTATGTCTGCTGTTTTTGTGCAGGTATATCCTTTCCTTCCTTTGATTTATCGCCCCGACCTTTTTTAACAAGGAGAATTACAATGATTGAAAAATTCACAATTCCAGAAAACTTTACGATTGACTGGGCTGATTTGTCCGTTATGCCAATACAAGAACAGGCAGTATATCTGTTCTTATACGCACAAAGAGGCAAAACTATGACGATAGATGCTATGCAAATAATGTTTATACCTACATACGAAGAAGACTCTGAATTAGAGCAGGTCGTGTTAAAGATATTCGCAAAGAAAGGAGGGTTACAATGGTAAGTTTTTATGATATTGTGGATATTATAAAAGAACTACCTACTAACGACAAAAGAGTTCCGTTTTTAGTGTCTTTGGCATATAATAGAAACAAATATCCAACTTTAACAGAAAAACAAGAGCAGGCATTTATTAAAATACGCGAAGACGTGTATGCCAATAAATATATGGAATCATAAGAGGGTCACAATGGAAACAAACAGAAATTATATTACAATCCAGAGATGGATGCCAAAATTAGGACTAACAGGCAACAAACTAATAGTTTTTGCTTTGATTTATGGCTTTTCGCAAGATGGAGAATCAGAGTTCTACGGTTCGCTGGCTTATATTGCAGACTGCGTTGGTATTACAAAAAGAGCAGTCCTTGATATTGTAAACGAACTTGTAAAAAACGGCTTTATAGTAAAAACACAAAAAACTATTAACGGAGTTAAAATGTGCAGTTATAAAGTTCCAAATACAAAAACGGAAAACTTCGCAGGTGGGGAAAAATCTTCCTCCGATGAGCCGGGGAAAAATCTTCCTCCTACTTATAATAATACTCTCAATAGTGATAATATCCCCCCCTATAATCCCCCCCAAGGGGAACAACTACGAGAACATTTTAAGGATTTATGGAATAACAAACTCATTGTGTTCTATAAACAATGTTATCCGCACAATGTTCAATTACAGAAAATAACTCGTGCATCACTTAAACACTTACCTGCACGAGATAAAGAACTTAAATCGTTGGTAAAGGAACTTATTGCAGATGGTGTCATTACAGCGGAGGACGTTGGGGACGATGTTTGGCGTTGGGCTTTTAACCAAATCTGGGAAAGAATACAAAGGTCTTCTTTCTTGCGAGGAACAGCAAGAGGATACGAAGGGTTTGTTCCTAACGCAGAATTTATTCTTGAACCATCAAAGTTTATAAAAATAGTAACACCTATTGCAATTAGTAAGTATGGATTAGACGACAAAAGGTAAAAACTATGGCATTTTATGCTTTGCACGATTACGATAAGTCTAAACCGGGTATGTTCTTGATTAAACCCGAAGAGGCACAAAAGTGGAATAGACAGGGTTATGGTATCCATTGGTGCCCACAGGTGTTTAAGGACGACATTCGCAAGACTGAGAATCTTGAGAAAATACAATATTGGTTAGCAGACATAGATAATGGCGATAAAGAAACTATGCTTAGACGTATTGCGTCACTACCAGTGCAACCAACACACGTTGTGGAAACCAAGAGGGGATACCACGTCTATTGGCGGGCTAAGGATGCTACAATCGAGAACTATTCCAAGATTGAAAAAGGTATTGCAGAAGCATTATGTGCAGATGGAAGCCTGATAACACCAACACACACGTTGAGATTTCCTGGGTTTTATCACATGAAAGACCCTAAGAACCCTTTCTATGTGCGCTGGTTGTGGCAAAAACCACAGAACGAATACAGCGAGGCTATTATGCTAAGGGTTTTTAAGCCCAAACCCGTTAAGGTGGATAGATTCAGCCGGGAGATTTCTAGTGCAATTCCCGTAGATTTGCAAACAGCAATTTTACCTGAAAATTGGGATAGAATCCTTCACGCGAACCTTGCAACACCAGGGAATAGAAATAACCAAATGAACAAAATTGCGTATCATTTGAAAATGTTAGGTGCAGATAAGTCCTTGATGTTACGGGTTTTAATGGAAATAAACGAAAATCGTAATATCGGGCTTGACTTTCGGGAAATCAATGGTATTGTAACCCATAAGTAACCACTTGAATCAAAGGAAAAGGAATGGAAAATCTTGCGGAACTTATGAAAAATCCTTTCAAAAGGGAAGACTTTGATGTCCATAAATACTGGGAAAGGAATAAAAAGGTTGGTGTGTTCGGTGTGCCGTATCTGGATGCTGAATTGCACGGAATAGCAAAAACAGATTTGGTGCTTATTGGTGCTAGGTCAGGGGCAGGTAAGAGCTCGTTAGCAAAAATTATATACAATGCTAATGATAAATCTAAAACCGCCCTTTTTTCTTTGGAAAATTATGACGGCGATGTCGAAATGTCACTTTTGCGACAGGAATATGCTAAATTAACAGGAAATTGGATTAACGCAAGAACATGGCAGATGGAAGACGGTATTAAAATCGACGAGAAGGCATTAAATTTGGCCGTAGAACGCGTTAAGGAGCAGTTAAAGGGTAGTTATATATTTGGACGTGTTCCGCCTAATGACGAGCCAGAAAAACAAGTTTGGACAATAGACACTTTGTCTGAGAAAATAATATGGTGTGCAACTAGGGGAATCGAACTGATAATAATCGACCATTTGGATTACTTAGACAGGGACAACCCAAATGAAAGTGATAATGCACATATAACAGAACTTATGAAATCGATAAGAACTGCACAAGAAATAGGGTCTGCTGTGGTTGCGTTTTCACATTTAAGAAAACCAATGGGAAATGTTGAGAATTTGGTTGTGCCTAATGAAAATGAATTCATTGGGTCTTCAAATAAAGTCAAACAAGCAACCCAGGTTATTATGTTTGCACCTGCTAATGATGGTAACGCGCAAGAAGGTTTTGGAACCTGGTGTTGTATCCGTAAAAACCGTAATGGTGGGATTAAAAATCAGGCTGCAAAGTTGTTTTTTATGCCTGCCACAGAAACATACAAAGACGAATATGAATTATATACCATAAATTATGCAGGAACAAAAACCACTGGGCCATTAAATGATGTGGAAACGCCCGGATTTGCGCCAACTGGCGATGGGAAAATTTTTCGGTTTTAATGCTTGACATTGGGTTTTGTTGGTGTATAATACGGTAAATCAAAGGGAATGAATATGAAAAAAACTATTATCTCGATGAAAGATTGTGCAAATTGTGCCACACTTAAAGCGATGGTGCCGGATGCTAGTAATTTGGAAATTGACCCAATGGATTTTTTGCCGTTCTGCCGTGCAGCAGGAATTCAAAATATGCCGTTCTTGGTTGTGACAGGAACAGTGCCAGAATTAGCAAAGTTATTGGAGGATAAAGATGTTCAGGAATAAAGATTTAAGTGTTATTGCCTATGCAAATGGTTGGACTTTATGGCAGTATTATACAGAAGATTCGTTGGAAACAGTAGAAGTTGATGGATACTTTGACAAAGTTAGTTGTTTATGTGCCACTGGGGACATAATGATAATCGTTGCCAAAGGACAAGTTGGGAAAGAAACCGCTATCCGTTCGATAGTATTAGAGAACGGTGTAGTGAAATTAACGCATTTAGTTTAAGGATAAACTATGAAAACATACAAATCAGACAGCATTGTGCCACCAGTAGTGGTGCCTTTGTCAGAAAACGTAATAATGGCTAAATACATTTACAGTTATGTAGATGGGTTTGACGCTAAAAGAGCATTGGCACAAGCCAAAAGAGAAAGAATCGCAGGGTATAAAAAGATTGACGACGATAGTGTTGTATATCCTGGCGAAAAGGGACATATTTGGATTTACGCGGCTTATTTCAAAAGAAGAAAACCAGTAAGACGTGTGAAACGATAAGTTCGCAAAAGGGGTTCCTCCTATGTAACTTGGTTGTGCTTGCCAAGTTTGAGCCTGTTATGCTGGATGGTTCCAGTTAAAATTCTAGTAACCCCCTTATTGCGTCATGGTTGTCAAATTCTGACATCTCGGCTAGAAAAATAACAGGACAAGCACTTTTATGGGATAGTATTAGGTCTTTTCCTTCCAAATTTTTTTTCTCTCTTGCCTAATATTATCCCGCCAAGTTTCGGGTCGATAATCGCATCGGGTTCCGCCAGTAGCCTGCCCAACACTGGTAACAACACGCTGGCAACAACAAAAAAGGATAAACTATGAAATGGAATAAATGGCATTTTGTGGCAGAAACACCACATGACGATACAAGTATTAACTTTTTAATCTATGGGGCATACGCAGTAATAGGTTTGATTTTGTTTTTTGGAACATTCTTCACAGTAAGCGAAGGACAAAAAGCATTAGTGACAACTTTTGGTCGCGCATCAGACCATATTTATGGTGCAGGGATTCATGTCA